>Ga0102962_1000639_pt1 | contig 15672 bp, 13 predicted proteins | sample SalPonF2_C_D2_MG_FD_84519 | JGI IMG/M metagenome (GOLD analysis project Ga0102962, IMG submission 84519) | Salt pond soil microbial communities from South San Francisco under conditions of wetland restoration - Salt Pond MetaG SF2_C_D2_MG ...
CGGTTCGTCCACTCCAGGAAACTCATCTCACGCTGTTTCATCAGCCACATCTCCTAAAACGCTGCCTATTCAACGTTTCGACGGCGTGTGCTGTGTAAAGTTCACAGGCATTTCAGGTGATCGAGGGCGAGATCGAGGAGGGGCGGCGCTACACGGAAGAGGACTTCAACCGGGTTATCGAAATCAGGGAGCGGGAGAAGTACCGCGTCAAGCTGTTTCTGGAGAGCATCGACCCGCGCGAGAAGACGCTGGTGTTCTGCGCCACCCAGGAGCATGCGCTGGCGGTGCGCGACTTGGTCAACCAGATGAAAACCAATCCCGATCCGCACTACTGCGAGCGGGTGACTGCCAACGACGGCGCGGAAGGCGAGCGCTGGCTGCGCGCTTTCCGCGACAACGACAAGACCATCCCCACCATTCTGACCACATCGCAGAAGCTTTCCACCGGCGTGGACGCGCGCAACGTGCGCCACATCGTGCTCATGCGGCCGGTGAATTCCATGATCGAGTTCAAGCAGATCATCGGCCGCGGCACGCGCCTGTTCGACGGCAAGGACTACTTCACCATCCACGATTTCGTGAAGGCTTACGAGCACTTCAACGACCCGGCATGGGACGGCGAGCCGCTGACGCCGGAGCCTTGCCCGCGCTGCGGCAACGTTCCCTGCACCTGTGCCGTCGAGCCGCCGCGGCCGTGTCCCGTCTGCGGGCAAACGCCTTGCGTGTGCGACAAGGCGGGACCGGACGCATGCCCGGTTTGCGGCGAAGCCCCCTGCGTTTGCGGGAAACAGCGCAAGGTTAAGGTCAGGTTAGCCGACGGCAAGGAGCGAACGATCCAGCACATGAGCGCCACCAGCTTCTGGAGCCCCGAGGGCAAACCGATCTCGGCGGCGGAGTTCGTCAAGCGGCTTTACGGCGACCTGCCGGAGTTGTTCCGGGACGAGGATCAGCTACGCGCGCTGTGGGGGCGCCCGGACACCCGCAAGGCGCTGTTGCAGGGGCTTGAGGAGAAAGGCTACGGCGTCGAGCAACTGGTGGAAGTGGGCCGGCTGATCGAGGCGCAGAACAGCGATCTCTACGACGTGCTGGCCTACATCGCTTTCAATCAGGCGCCGGTGAGCCGGGCCGAGCGGGTGGACTCGCACCGCGACCGCATTTTTCAGGGCCTGGATTACCGCCAGCGGGAATTCCTGCGCTTCGTGCTCGACCACTACGTCGCGCGCGGCGTGACCGAGCTGGACACCGACAAGCTGCCGAAACTGATCGAGCTCAAGTACCAGGGCGTGGGCGACGCCGTGGCGGAGCTGGGGCCGGTGCAGCGCATCCGCGAGGTGTTCGTCGGCTTTCAGCAGCATCTGTACTGAAGCGTCGCGGAAAGACGGTTTCAGCGGGGCTTACAGAGCCGCGAAGCGTTTTGTTCAAGCCGGCCGGAGCAGCGGACATAGCGCCCGCTGTTCAGGCGCGCTCCACGTTGATTGTATCCCCCACGCCCAGCCCCCACGCGCGCTGCGCGCTGCCGTTGCGTACGGCCACTTCCAGGAATCCGCTGCTGCCCACGTAGGCGACGGGGGCGCCGATGTCGGTGTCGGCGAAGGTGCCGCGGATGCCGTCGATGCGCAGCTCGTCGCCCAGTCTGACGCGCCAGCGCTCGCCGGGAGCGTCCAGCGCGCCGCCGGCCAGGTTGGTGATGAGGTTGCCGAAGCGGTCGATGTGGATGACGTGGGCCAGCCAGCCGTCGCGTGTGCGCTGCGGCTGCGGCCAGTCCATACGCACCAGCTCCGCCGGCGCCACGGCTGCGCCCAGGGCGGCAATGCCGGTTCCGGCGGCCAGATGCGCCGCGGCGGGCGCGAAGATGTCGCGTCCGTGGAAGGTGGCGCTTACCGTCCGCAGTTGGTAGCGCGGCTCGTTCAGCGCGTGCGCGGCGGTGGCCGATGCTTGCTCAAGTACGGGTGTCAGCAGGCCGTTGTCGGGGCAGACGACCACGTAGTCATCGCCGGCGGGCGAGCGGACCTGCACCGCGACGGCGCGGCGTGCGCTGCCGACGCCGGGATCGACCACGCAGCAGAAGATGGTGCCGGCGGGGAAATAACGGTACGCGCAGAGCAGGGTGTAGGCGGCGCCGCCCAGGTCCTGCGGCGCGATCTCGTGGGTGATGTCGATGATGCGCGCCTGCGGGGCAATGCCCGCGATGACGCCTTTCATGATGCCTACATAGGCGTCTTGCGTGCCGAAGTCGGTGAGCAGGGCGATGATGGAGGACATGGCTACCACTGCATGCTGGCAATGAACGCGCGCGATGACTGCCCGCGTCGGTGGAGCTTGTGATCACAGGGTACTGGGGCATGCCGCGGGCGGCAATTGCCGTGCGCGATCGTCGCACGCTGTGTTTTACTTGCCTTCGCGCAGGCGCGATCGCCTGCCTGCAAGCGGCACCGATGCACGAGGGGAACTCGATGATGATGTCCGCAACCGAGGCGCTGGAGCGCCTGCGCGACGGCAACCGCCGGTTCGTGAGCGGCGTGCGCAGCCTGGAGACTTTGATGACGCAGGCGCGGCGCGACGAGCTGGTGTCGGGCCAGGCGCCGTTCGCGGTGGTTCTGGGCTGCTCCGACTCGCGCGTGCCGGTGGAAATCGTCTTCGATCAGGGCCTGGGCGATTTGTTCGTGATCCGCGTGGCCGGCAACGTGGTGGCGCCGTCGCTGATCGGCAGCGTGGAGTTCGCGGCCGAGAAGTTCGGCACGCGGCTCGTCGTGGTGATGGGCCATTCCCATTGCGGGGCGGTGGCGGCCACCCTGGAGGAGCTGGAGCGCCCGTCGGAGAACCGTTCGCCTAACCTGCGCTCCATCGTCGAGCGCGTACGCCCGCCGCTGGAAACGGTGCTGGAGTCGCACCGGCGTGACGAGCGGGAGCAGCTCATGGAGGCGGCCGTGCGCGCCAACGTGCGCGCCTCGGCCAACCAGTTGCGCCACGGCTCCGACCTTCTCGAGTCGCTGATCCGGCGCGACGGCCTGCTGGTCGTGGGCGCGGAGTACGCGCTGGAGACCGGTGCCGTCGACTTTTTCGACGGCGTGCCGGGCGCTGGCTGAGCGGGCCGGGTAAAGAAGCGGCGCGTACGCGGCCGGAAAAAATTCTCTAGGAATTAAAAATTTTTTGTTATGCTCAAGGCAGTCGCTTAAAACGAGCGGCGTTCCCAATGAACAACCAAAACGGAGGAGGGACGTTTTCTCCCGACGGAACGATTTTTTGTTGTTGACGATGGCACAAGCCCGACCGGGCTTCGGCCTTCGCCCGCAGGCGGGGGCAAGGTGTTGAGAATTCGGAGGAAGACCATGAGTAGAACTGATCGCTGCGGGCGAAAAGCCCGCACCTACCCACGTATCGCCGCGGCAGTCGCCGCCGGCGCGCTGCTGTCGGCGGCGCCGCTGGCCGCGCTCGCAGCCTCATCGGGGCCCACGTCGAAAGACTTCATGCAGGGGGCGTCCACCAGCTCCAACAAGATGGGGCCTAGCAACGGCGCGGACTGGATCCTGCCCGCAGGCAACTACAGCGGCAACCGCCTGGTGCACGAAGGCGAGATCACCGCCGACAACGTGGACCAGCTAAAGCCGGCCTGGACATTCAAGATCCCTGACAACTCGCCCATTGAGGCCTCGCCCATCGAGTGGGACGGCACGGTCTACATCACCTCGGCGCATGACGACGTCTACGCGCTGAACGCCAAGACCGGCAAGCTGGAGTGGCAGTTCAATCCCAAGCCCAACCAGATCGTCGGCTTCTCGCGCAACCGCGGGGTGGCGGTCATGGACGGCAAGGTGTTCATCGCCACCATCGACGGGCACCTGATCGCGCTCAACGCCAAGACCGGCGACAAGGTGTGGGACAAGCTGGAGGTGCACAACCCCAAGAACAGCTTCTACAGCATGCAGCCCGTGCCCTATAAGGGCGAGCTGCTGTTGGGCGTGTCCGACGGCGACTGGGGCGGTATCGGCAACATCAGCGCCTTCAGCCCCAAGGACGGCCACCGCATTTGGCAGTGGGACACCATTCCCAAGCCCGGCGAGCCCGGCAACCGAACCTGGAGCGGCGACTCCTGGAAGCGCGGCGGGGCGGCCGTGTGGAGCGGCGTGGCGATCGACCCCAGCACCGACACGCTCTACATGGATCTGGGCAACCCGCAGCCCGACTTCCTGGGCAAGTTCCGCAAGGGCAAGAACCTGTATAGCGACTCCATGGTGGCGCTGGATCTCTCCGGCAAGAAGCCGCACATGAAGTGGTATCACCAGTTCATCGCCCACGACACCCACGACTGGGATCCGGCCATGCCGCCGGTGCTGTTCAAAGGCACCGCCAACGGCAAGAAGCAGGAGCTGGTCGCGGCCGGCGACAAGGCGGGCAACTTCTGGATCCTGAACGCCAAGACCGGCGCCATGGTGGACCACACGCCGGTGAGCTACCAGTACCATCAGGATCAGGCGCCCAGCCAGAAAGGCAATGTCGCCTGCCCCAACACCAACGGCGGCATCGAGTACAACGGCGGCAGCTACGACCCGACGACGAACTCGTTCTACGTGCCCAGCATCAACCAGTGCGGCAAGTGGAAGGCGCACGCCAAGGCGGTCTACATTGCCGGCCAGTTCTACCTGGGTGGCGGTTTCCCGAGCCTGCTGGGCCCGAACTGGGGCTGGATGAATGCGGTCGACGTGGGCACCGGTGCCTTTAGCTGGCGCCATTACTTCAACCTGCCGGCCAACGGCGGGGCGCTGGTGATGGCACACGGCGACAGCAGCATCGTGTTTACCGGCGAGCTGGGCGGCAACTTCGACGCCTTCGACGGCAAGAGCGGCAAGCTGCTGTGGCAGCACGACACCGGCGCCAGCATCGTTGCGCCGCCGGCGACGTATGTCATCGACGGCACCCGCTACGTGGCGGTTGCCTCGGGCCAGCCCGGCTTCCTCAAGGTGCCGGAGATGAAGAAGGACACCGCGCCTGCCGTGTTCACGGTCTTTGCCGAGCCGTCAGGCAGTTGATAACGGTCAGTCTATGAAATCTCACTTGTCCAAGGTCAGGTCGCGCCCCTTCGGGGGCGCGGCCGCGGCCGCAGTCGCGGTCTCCTGTTTGATTGCTTCCCTGGCTTCGCCCGTGGCGAAGGCGTCCCCGCCGACGCCGCACCGCGAAGCCGCGGCGGCGCTGGCCGACACCCGTCTGGCGATTCACGAGCTGGTGACGTCGTCGGACATGATGGTCAGCGACCCCACCCCTTACAAGCAGGCCGCCCAGCGCGCGTTAAATGCGCTGGTGGGCCATGACAATGCGAAATACAAGGCGGTCCAGGGCGACCACGGCGATGCCGAGGGTGCGCTGGGCCATTTGAACTGGCTGCTGCACCGTCGCGGATCGCAGCCGTGGAACTCGGCCGTGCACGGCGCCTGGGTGAACGACACCGTGGCGGTGGATCAGCTTAGCAAGGCGCTGTCGGAAAAAGGCCTCGATGAATTCCAGATGGATATCACCGACGCCCTGGAAGCGCTCGAGGTGGCCGAAGGCCGCAATTCCACCGACGGCGTTCTCGGCGGATTGGAGGGCGCGCTGTCGACCACGTCGCTGGCGGTGCCCGAGGGGGCGCGCACGGTGTCCGGGTGCTCCCTGCCGACGCAGGCCCCGGCGTACGGCGTGACCAAGGGCCACCTGCTCTACGTCGCGGTACCCGGCAAAGAAGGCGCGACCCGCCTGACGCAGGCGCTTGGGGTGCGCGAGGTCTCGGTCAGCCACGGCGTGGTGGTAATGCACACCGCGGCCGCCAGCGAGGCCCAAAAGCTTTGCGGCGACAGCCAGGTCGCCATGAACGATGCGGCCGGTAGCGCGAAAAAAGACCCGCCGGCCGACCCGCCGCCCAAGCTGTATACCGAGCATCAGGCCGAGGCGGGCAAGGCGCTCTACCAGAAGCAGTGCTCCACCTGTCACGGGGACCACATGCAGGGTGCGTCGGCGCCGCCCAACGCCGGCAAGGCGTTCCTGAACAAAGCGAAACAGCTCGGCTGGTCGGTCAGCGACATGCGTTATCTGGTGGTCAACAGCATGCCGCTGAACAATCCGGGTTCGCTGTCCGACAAGCAGTACGCCCAAGTGATGGCATTTCTGCTCGCCGCGGACTGCTACCCGCCGGGCAACACGCCGTTTCCCGCCAAGGACACGGCCAAGCTCAAACACACCAAGCTGGCGCCGCTCAAGGGCGTCAAGGCCGATAACCCGAAGCTGGGGCTTTGCCATGTGAAGTGAGCTGTGAGCGCGGGTTGCCGGCACAGCACAGGAGGGCATGAAGATGCTTGCGAGCAAATGGAAGGTCAGCGCCGCGCTGACGTCGCTGCTGGCACTGGCCGCCGTCGCGGCGGCGCCGGGCGCCTGGGCCCGGGCCGCACCGCCGCTGCCCGTGACCATCGTGCTGCACGATCACGGCTTCAGCTTCCGCAACATCGGCTTTCGCGCGACGCGCGTGAAGCTGGACGTCAAAAACGACGGACAGCACAAGCACGCGCTCGCGATCCTGGGCACCGGCCCGAGCGATGCACTGGAGATCATCACGCCGGTGCTCAAACCGGGAGCGTCCACGTATCTGACGCTGAAGCTGCCGCCGGGCCCCTATAAGATCTTCAGCCCCGTCGACCATGACCGCGCGCACGGATTCGTGGCGCAGATGCGCTACACCGAGCCGAGCCCTGCGGGCAGCGACGGCGCGGAGATGGATCGGGTTTTCTATAACTATTAGGGCCGGTGGCTTGGAGCAAACCGCAACGGCGGCTAGAGCTATCCCTCTTTAACCAAAGAAGCTTGGTTGAGGCGCTTGCCGTTGCGTAGGTGCTCACGCATCAAGCGCGCGGCTGCCGCTGCGTCCCGGCGGCGCACGGCGGCGAGAATTTTCTGGTGTTCGCGGTTGGAAGAGAGGGGGCGGCCCGGACGCGACAGGGAATGTTGGCGCGATGCTTGAATCAGGTTGGCGATATCTTCGACTAGCTGATCCAGCACCGGATTGTGTGCGCTGCGGGTGAGGTAGTGGTGGAACAGTGCATCTTCTTCCACCCCCATACCCGTGCCCGGGTTTCCGATGGCTTTGTCCATGGCTTGGACCGCGCGTTCCAGATTGGCTAGGTCCTCGTCGGTGCGCCGGTTTGCCGCCAGTGAGGCCACCGACACTTCGAAGATCTCCCGCATCTCCCAAATATGGTTCAGTAACTCCATGGAATCGCCGGTAGAGTCCTTGAACCGACGCAAGTGGGACAGCAAAAGCTCGTAAGGCACCTGCGCCACGAAAGTGCCCTTGCCCTGATGCGTTTCCAGAATGCCCAGTGCCTTGAGTTTGGTGCACGCCTCGCGCACGGCGCTACGTCCAACGCCCAGGCGGCCCATCAGGGTTTTCTCCGAGGGCAGCTTGTCGCCCGGCGCTAGGCCGGTGGCCGATATCCACTCGCACAAGCGGTCGGCAGCCACGTCCGAAACGCGGGACCTGTCGATCTTTTCTAGCTTATCGAACGGTGTAGTCATCGTATGCTGATTCTTGTTGGGTCAAGCACCATTTCAAGATATGACGGGACTCCGCGGACCTCGTAATCCGTAGATTCCGGGCAGGGTATTTTACCTGTGCACTTGTCAGACATGAGCATAACAAATCAATTATCAGTGTGCGACGGCTGCCAATAGCACGAGGAAAAGGAGCTCCGTGAATACCGTTCGAGCGCAGAATCCGTGACCTGCCGACACTTGGTGGAATGCCACTACCACGTCAACCGGCTAGTCGTGACCTTTCCCAAACAATCCCACGAGGCTGGAGTTTTCCCAGGCTGGCAGGGCTGCTCGGATTTATCATTTACACGGCAATTTTCACCAATCGGTGAGCGTGGCCGGCTACGGGGCGGATCAGCGAAGGCGCAAGTAGGTGTGATGATCTGCCGCACTGCGGCCGCTCCTTTCACGAGGCGTACCTAATCTGGCCGGCCACTGACTGGCACCTTGCCGCACTGCGCACTGGTTTCCGATTTTTCCAGTTCCGAACTCGCGATCTCGCTCGGGTTTGTAGACGGGCGAGTACCGGAAAAGCGGGCTGATTTTCTCTGTTCCATAGTGCAGGGCGGCCCGCCGGTTACGGCCCTTTCCTCGCGTCGAGCGTCTATCCGGCGCTTCAGCAGTACAGCTAGAGCACGGTTTCCTGTAAGGCGTCACCCGGAGCATCGTCGTGATCCTGGGGCATTACCGGATCAATGAATCCGAATAGTTGGTCCCCTCTGCAAGACCATCAAAAGTGCCAAGGAACGACGTCAGCGAGCGCGCTGCAAGGGCTATATGAGCGCTACGAGGTGGGTCCGTCCGGAGGCACCTTCATGCAGAATTTCCGGGGCGGTGAGTGGAATCCGTGGGGCACTCACGCGGACCGGCCGGTGAAAATGGTGAACCCCGCACGGTAAGGCGCTCCTTGACCTCGTGGGAAAGTGTGCTAGTTTACCTCTCAGGTGGCAGTTGTCAGACAACTGCCACTTACTATTGGATACCGCAAGATCGGCGATCCAAAAAAATTAGTTAAAAGAAATTCCTAGCTCCGTAGGCTGCCTATTGGCAGGTGTTGGATGTGGGATCCCGTTGCGGATGAGCGGCCGCAATGCAGATAAGAACGGGCGCCGTCCCGGTGCAGCAACCCGCATCGCCTTGCGGAACTGGAGCGTAGACCGCCCGTCCACCGGCGAACGGCACTCCAGTTGGCGCCTAGCTACGCCGTACCAGAAAAAATGCATAACTTGCTTAACACTCATCCAGGAGGAGAGCACTCATGAACCTGAAGCGATCAACGAAAATGTTGGGCGTGGCGGCGGGTCTTAACCTGGCCCTAGTCGCCGCTGCGTTCGCTGGTGCCGGCACGGGGCAGCAGCCGGTTACCATGCACTATGCGCATGGCACGTTTACCCTCTCACCGCGCATTGTGGCCAAGATCAAAAAGAAGGAACCCATCAACTTCGTGGATTCCTATCCGTACATCACGATTGCCGGCGCATCGGCACAGCTGCAGGCTGGATGCGAGGAAGCTGCGAACGAAATCGAGCAAAAGTACGGTGTCCGCATCAACTGTTCGCTGATTGGCGTTCCCAGCCCGGATGCCCCGACGCAAATCGAGCAGATCACCGCAGGTCTGAACGCACATCAGTATGACTGCATTGGGGTTGACCCGAATCCCCCGGGCGCCTTCAACAACCTGATAGGACGGGCCATGAAAGAGGGTGTGCCGGTGTTTACCGTGAATGCCGACTCCCAGAGCTCCAAGCGGATCTCCGTCTTCTCGGATGACGATTACCCCGATGCCCACGACATGACATTCCACAACCAGTCAGGGAAGGAGGCCGGACGGTACGCCGTCAAGTGGGCGAAGAGGACGCACCACACGTTTAATGGCAAGGAGGTCGAAATGATCAGCGGCGACGTCACCCAGCCGTGGGCACAGGGCCGTGCGCGCGGTTTCGAGGAGACGATCAAGGCGGCGTACCCGCACGTTCACTTTCTCGACAATTGGAACAATATGTTCATGGTCGGCTTTAACCCGGCCAAGGTCCTCTCGGACTTGCAAAGTTTCATGACGAGCCACCCCCATGTGTTCTTCTACTTCAGCACGGACTGGGGCGGGCAGCAGATCGCGCAGATCATCGAGCGGCATCACCTCAAGGGTAAAGTGTTCGGTCTCGGCTACAATTTGAACGCCCTGCTGGTGCAGCAGCTCAAGAAAAACCTATTGATCGGCACCGTCGATCAGAGGTATGACCTTCAAGGCAAGCGCTGGGCACTCGCGTGCGCTAACGTGCTCTTCAAGCACAAGATGCCGAAGACCCAGTGGACATACGTCACACCCAATATCTGGAACGCCTCCAACATCAACAAAGCGCTTAAGATCTACTCCAAGATTCCTAACAACGGCGTCACTAACTAGTAAAGAGTCGTGCCGAGGGGCCTCGCCGGGCCCCTTGGCGTCGGCAACTCGGAGGTTGTTAGAAGTGTTGGAGCTTACCAGTGTTACCAAACGGTTTGGCAACACAGTCGCGCTAAATTCGCTCAATCTTACCGCTAAACCCGGCGAAGTCGTTGGCGTGGCTGGTCCGAACGGCGCCGGGAAGTCGACGCTTAATCATGTCCTGGCGGGCGAGATCTCTGAGGATTCGGGGACTGTGGAGCTGGACGGTCAACGGCTCGGAGCCGTTGACCGTCCAGGGGTCGTTTCGATTGTTCACCAGGAACTGCAACTCTTCCCGAACCTGACAGTCCTCGAGAACCTGCTTATCGGCTTCGAGAACAATCGTGTGACCCGCCCGCGCCCAACTTCGAGGGTTCGCGCCGTCGCTTCGGAGTTCGGTCTGTTATCGGTGGCAGACAAGCCGCTCGATGCGTGTTCGCTGGTCGTAAATCAATTGACTGAGATTGCTCGTGCGATCGTTCACCGGAAGCGGATTGTGTTGTTGGACGAACCGAACTCCGCGCTCACGGATAACGAGTCGGAACAACTCTTTCGAGAGGTTTTACGCATTCGCGACGAAGGGGACACGATCATCCTTCTCGTGTCGCACCGGCTGAGTGACTTGCAGCGTTTCTGTGACCGGGTGATGGTCGTTCGGGAAGGCGCGGTGGCGGCGGAATTTGCGGGGCCGGAGTTGACGTCAGAGAACATCGCCCAGGCGATTGTCGGCTCAGCAGCACCGAATGAAAAGCCGGGCTCCGAGAAGCCCGACGCGGAGTCACGGGCAGAAGCGGTTTCCGCATCGGTGGTGCCTCCGCGGCAGGAGGATAATCAGCCGCATCAGCCCTCAGGGTCGCGGGAGGAGCGAACCGGCGAGCCCGGACGGACCGCCCTGGATGTGCGTGGTTGGACCGACAAGCAGGGCGAGGCGTTTTCGGATATCAATCTCACTGTCCATGCCGGTGAGGCGATCTTTCTCACGGGACAAGAGGATGGTGGGGGCCGGGAGATTCTTCGGTCGATCGCCCGGTTGCGCGTCGCCAAAGGCGATGCCGCGATACTGCCAAACCTCTCGGGCGGGACGGCCCGGTATGTCCCTGGCAATCGCGCAAGCAGCATGTTCCCCAACCTGTCTGTGCAGGACAACCTGTGCGTGCGGCTTGACTCGAGGGTACTCGGCGGTCGAAGCGGGCTTTTGAGACGCAGACTCATGAGCGAGCAGGCGGCCGCACTCGTGAGGTGCCTTGCGATTCGTACGCCGAGTCTCGGCGCACCGATCAGGGCCCTGAGCGGCGGTAACCAGCAGAAGGTCGCAATCGGGTCCGCGCTCGCGAGCCGGCCGAGGTTCCTCATGGTGGAGGACCCAACGCGCGGTGTCGATGTCCAGACCCGCCAGGAGTTGGTGTCCATCCTGCGTTCCTTTCTCGATGAGGGAGGGGCAATCCTGGGATTTTCCCCGGAGCTGGATGAGGTGTTCGAGATGGCCGACTCGGTCCATGTTGTTGTAAAGGGAAGGCTGTCCGGGCCGCTTCACCTCACGAGCGACACCACGCTGGAACGTTTAGCCCGGTGGGTTGACATGATGAACCAAGGCTTACCTGAAGACAGAGACGCTCAGGTTAACCAAGGGGATGCTATCGAGTAATACGGTCGAGTCGCGGCCGCAGCGCTCCGCTACGGATGGAAGGCCACTAGAAGGCAAGGTACGACTTATGAGTGCAGCAGAGGATTCCACTGTCACCCTGAAGAACCGGGCGCGAGTCGATGACATCGTCCGAGCTACTCGGGAGTTGCTTGCGCGAGTTGGTGTACTGCTTGCGGCAAGCATTGCTGCGGGTGTCATCTTTCAGGCGACGACCGGAGTCTTCTTCAGCGCTGGTAACTTCCTGTCGATCTTTCTGTTCATGACCTCCGTGGCGATTATCGGTTTCGGTGAAACCCTCGTCATTGTGAGCGGGGAGTTCGACCTCTCGGTCGGATCGACTTACGGCCTAAGCTCAATGTCGGTCGCACTGCTATGGGCCCACGGCTGGCCAATTGCTGCGGCCATCGGCGCCGGCATCATCATTGGTGCCTTGGCAGGCGCGTGCAATGCGTTGTTTCTCACACGTCTGCGTGTGAATTCCTTTATTACGACGCTGGGAACCCTCAATGTCTATCAAGGCCTGACTCTCTTGATCAGTCATGACGTGGCCTTCACACCCAGTCCGACCCTACCCGGCTATGGCGTCTATGAATTCATCGGTACGAGTGATCCGTTCGGAATACCGATTCAGATATTCTGGCTCGCTGGCGCGTTCATCCTGCTGTGGCTACTGCTTCATCGTTCGGTCTTTGGCTTTCGGCTTGCCGCGATCGGTGGGAATCCACGGGCTGCTCGAGCGGCGCATCTCCCAATTGAACGATCCAAGATTTATGCGTTCGTGATTTCGGGGGTCCTGGCTGCTGTGGCCGGAATCATTGACTTCTCGCTGGTTAGTTCTGTCAGCCCAACCGCCGGATCCACCCTGTTGTTCCCGGTTCTGGCGGCCGTGATCATCGGTGGCGCAAGTCTCTCGGGTGGGCGGGGCACCATCGTTGGAACGCTGGTAGGCGCCTTTCTGCTTGAGGTTCTCAACAATGGCCTTGGACTGCTTGGAGCGGGCGCATATGCGCAATTGCTCTTTTCGGGCGGGGTGATTCTCGTAGCCGTGGCAGTTGATCGGTGGACGAATCGGAGCCGTGCAGGGGTGGAACTCTAAACAAACATAGGAGATCCCCCGGCTTTGCCGGGGAGGCAGTCAAAGTTTGACAATTCCGGAAGTCCCATGAGAACTCCCAAGCGTGAGCCGCCAAGCATCACGCAAGGGAGTCAACATGAGACAGGTAGAGAGTTTAGGCCACAGCCGGTGGGAGTGTAAGTATCACGTAGTGTTCATACCGAAGTACCGGAGGAAGGCGCTGTTTGGCCCAATTCGCCGGGAGCTGGTGAGTGTGCTGCGGCAGCTGGCGCAGCAGAAGGAGAGCCAGATTGAGGAAGGGCATTTGATGCCGGATCACGTGCACATGATGATATCGATCCCGCCGAAGTACGCGGTGTCGCAGGTGATCGGGTACATCAAGGGCAAGAGCGCGATTCACATTGCGCGGACCTACATGGAGCGACGGCGCAATTATGTGGGTCAGCATTTCTGGGCTCGCGGGTACTTCGTATCGACGGTGGGTCGGGACGAGGAGGTGATCCGGGAGTACATACGGCACCAGGAGAAGGAAGATCAACGCATCGATCAAATGAAATTGGTGTGAGGTCATCGCCCTTCAGGGCGAGCAAGGAACCGCGCGGCGGTTCCGTTCAGTCCGCTTTGAGCGGCTCACAATCTAAAGCCCCCGGCTTTGCCGGGGGATACTTACTTGGTGTGGCGCGTGGACCGGCGAACATTCCGGGCGCGTGATATTGAAAAAATTGCCCGCCTTTTTGACACGGTGTTAGCGACGTTTGGAGGATATTAAAGCCATGAACAAAACCCGCATTGTGGATCTATCAGTGTTGGTCTCGGAGGATTACCCGGGCGGGTGGCCGTCGCACATGCCGTTTCAACGAAAGCCGATCAATTGGTACGGAAAGGAGGGAGCCAGTGAGGCGGCGCCTTTTCGGGTCAGTGGCCGAGGTCCCTACTATACGGAGTGGCTGATCATAGACGAGCACACGGGCACCCACTTCGATGCTGCGGCCCATTTTATGGAGGATCCGTCGCAGGTGGACGGACCTTATACGGGCGATCAAGTCGATCTCGCAATTTTCCACGGTACCGCCGCGGTGATCGATGTCAGTGACCTGGAGGAAGGCGCCGGGCCCGGTATCAGCCCCGAGATCCCCGCGGTTGCGATTGAGACGTGGGAACAGCGCAATGGCCGCCTGGAAGCTGGCGAAGTGGTGTTGTTCCGCACAGCCTGGGATCGTTACTATGTGTCCGGCGACTGCGGCCGGCGTTATGCGCACGATGTGCTAGTGACCGCCAAGACGGCGGGCTGGCCGGCGCCGGGTGTGGACGCCATGAAAGTACTCTACGATCGGGGGGTGCGCTGTGTCGGCACGGACGCTCCCAGCATGGGCATGTCGCACGACGGCGTGCCCGTGCACCGTTGGGGTCTGTCTCGCGGCATGGTCTACATCGAGCTGCTCACCAACCTGGCGGCGCTGCCCGAGCGCGGCGCGCCCTTCGTTTTTCTCCCGATCAAGGTGGCGGGATCATCGGGCGGCCCGGGCCGGGCCATCGCTTATCTCAACGAGGACTGACGCATGCCGGAGAGGTTTTATCACGATGACGGCTGCGGTCCGGTGCCGATTTGGGCACGCACTGACATTCGCGAAGCAATACAGCAGAGCGCGTGGACAGCCACGCTGCAGCGTGTCTCCAGGGTGCCGGCCGGTGGGCCGCGGGGCAAACCGGGCGTTTGGACGCATTCAGCCGAGGAGGAATATCAACCATGCGCATTTTGATCACCGGCGGCGCCGGATTCCTGGGCGGCAGCCTGGCGCGGACCCTGGCGGATCGCGGCCGCCTCACCGGGCCGTCGGGGCGCGAGGAGGCCATCGACGAGCTGGTGCTGTTCGACCAGACGGCGACCGCCTCCGCCCCGGAGGGACCACGCGTGGTGAGCGGTGACATCCGCGACCCCGACGTGCTGGCGCGGTTGTTCGAGCGCGACTTCGATTCCGTCTTCCACCTGGCTGCGGTGGTCAGTGCCGGTGCCGAAGCCGACTTCGACCTGGGGCTGACGGTGAACTTCGACGGCACGCGCGGGCTCATGGAGCGCATCCGCCGTCAGCAGCGCCCGCCGCGCATGGTTTTTACCAGCTCCATCGCCGTGTTCGGCGGCGACTTGCCCGCGGTGATCCGCGACGACACCCCGGCTACGCCGCAGGGCTCCTACGGCGCGCAAAAAGCGATGTGCGAGCTGTTGCTGAACGATGCCACGCGCAAGGGGTTCCTCGACGTGCGCACGCTGCGCCTGCCGACCATCGTGGTGCGCCCGGGCAGACCCAACAAGGCGGCCTCGTCGTTTGCCAGCTCCATCATCCGCGAGCCGCTGGCGGGCGAGCCCGCCGTATGCCCGGTCGACCCGGGCATCGAGATGTGGATACAGTCGCCGCGCCAGGCGGTGCGCTCCTTCGTGCATGCGCACGAGCTGGACGGGGCGGCCCTGGGCGCCAACCGCGTGCTCAATCTGCCGGGGCTGACCGTGAGCGTGGAAGAGATGGTGGCGGCTCTCGGCCGCGCCGGCGGCGACACGGGCCTGGTGCGCTGGGAGCGCGACGAGTCCATCAACCGCCTGGTCACGACCTGGCCCGGCCGCTTCGACCCGCAGCGCGCGCTGGCGCTGGGGTTCGAGGGCGATGCCGGCATCGACGACATCATCCGCGCCTACCAGCAGGACTGGGGCGCGGGCGCCGGCGCGTGAGCGATGGCAGGTTGGAAGCATAGCGGCGGGCGGCCATGAGCATGGTTCTGGGCTGCATCGCCGACGATTTCACCGGCGCGACCGACCTCGCCAACACGCTGGTCAAGCAGGGCATGCGCACCATCCAGCTCATCGGCGTGCCGCAGCCGGATCAGGCGCTGCCGGACGGCGTCGATGCGGTCGTGGTGGCGCTGAAATCGCGCACCATTCCGGCCCGCGAGGCGGTCGGGCAGTCGCTTGCGGCGCTGCGC
>Ga0102962_1000640_pt1 | contig 15652 bp, 14 predicted proteins | sample SalPonF2_C_D2_MG_FD_84519 | JGI IMG/M metagenome (GOLD analysis project Ga0102962, IMG submission 84519) | Salt pond soil microbial communities from South San Francisco under conditions of wetland restoration - Salt Pond MetaG SF2_C_D2_MG ...
CGCCTGTACAGTGACTGGTCTTTACCGGATTTTAATACTATTTTTGTGTATGACATTAATTCGTTTGGTTATTTATTTTAAACGGGAAGGTTTTATCCGAATACCTTTTTTGCTAATTACAGAGAAATTATTGGTTAATTCGTTTAGGTGATTCATAATAGTTTCTACGACAAGCAAAATCCGCTCTTCGCGATCCATTTCAGTTAATCTAATCAGTAATACACCATTATGTTGGCGTTTCAACCGATAGGTTAGTTCACCAAAATCTTTATCTTCAGTAATCAACAGACATTCATTTTTTACTGCGATGTCTATTACTTCACTATCATTGATTCCTGGATTTTCTTCTGAAACTGAGAGTACTGAGATTTTATGTTTCCGCAATAAACGGATAATACCAAAGTCTACACTTTCATCAGCAAGAATGACCATTTTATGAGGCTTTGGTAAAATTTATTTCATTTTTTACTGAATCGGCTGCAAACAGAAGGCAGGAGACAATATCATCCTTCGTTAAGGCTGGATACGCTTCTAATAAATCCAGAATCGAATCACCCGAGGCCAGCTTTTCCAATATCAGGTCTACCGGAATTCTTGTATTGATAATTACAGGCTTACCATAAAGTATATCCGGATTTGATTCAATATGTAAGGTCCAGTCTACCATTTTTTTCTTTTAAAGTTACTATCATTAATTCAAATTAAATGAAAAAATATTCAAATGGGCTAATTTCTTCTTTTGCTTATATCATTTACTATCATCAAGCACTTAAAACTCTTCTATCACGTCTGGCCTTTGTTTGATTATCTTAATTCGTAGTTAGCAACCGGTGATAAATTTCATAACAAACCCAGGCATCTGTGGCAGCATAGATCAGCTGTGGTTCGGTAAGCTCAGCATTTTCCCAGTTGGTAACGCGTTGTGATTTTGAGATGCGGTGGTCCAGTACAATGCCGGACAATTTCTTTAAGCCATTACTCTCAATATTGAACTTTTTCACAAAATCCTGCAGTTCAATAAAACCGGCTGGTTCAAAATCGTAATGTTCCTGTAATCCAATAATATCGTCTTTAATGGCTGCACCTACTTTGGTAATTTCTTCATTGGCAAGAATTGCAGCCAGGTTATCAGGAAGACCGGTATGATTCAGCCGGAACAAAAAAGCCTGATCGGCTGTAGACAATTGCAAAAGTGCTACCTTGTTCCTTCTGCCTTTTCTGAACGAGGGACGCGTTTCAGTATCAAAGCCAAGTATGGGCTGGCTCTCCAGATAAGGGAGGTGTTGTTTAATATCTTCAGGCTCGTCGATCAGTATTATTTCTCCGGGAAATTGTATCAGAGGTAATTCATTTAATTCTTCAGGACTAATGTTTTCAGCGTATTTCTTATTCTTCATTTTCATCTTCCTTATATTGTTGTTGCTGCCGGGTAATGATCCAGTCACTGGTATCAACATCTTCGAGAGTAGTTTTATTGTCCGGGATTTTTTCCTCTTCATCATCCAGATCGGGGGTATTAAACAACAACTGGTGCATGGGGCGCAGGGCATTTACTAATTTTTGTCCCCAGTATTGTTCAAAATTTTGACGGCATTCCCATAAGGCATCATGCATAATTTCGGTTGTTCCAATCTGATAAAGAGTAATAAAATTTTTTATATCCTGGTAAATGTCAGCAAAATTTTCAGCCAGACTGGCGCCTACAGGTGTTTCGCTGTACTGTATATTCGGATCAAACACCTCCTGGTAAGCATCATGCCGTCCCAGTATTCTTTGTATAGTCTGGTGAATATAATCCCAGTCTTCCTCCGTAACAAGATGTTCAGCCTGCTCTTCCAGCAATGGTTCAATGTCAGGAAGGTTTGTTGCTCTGTAATACAGATTCGAAAGTATACCAAGTGCTTCTGTCAGCAACTGGCGGCGGTTAAGTTCAACAGCTCCTTCAGCCAACTGACAATAGTTATTGGCAACTGATACGAAATCAATTACTTCCTTTGAGTATACTATTTGATCAGCTTGATCTTCCATGTTTCAATCTAATTTTCTGCAAAGTTACAAAGAATGTTGGAAGTTTATCTATTTTTTTGAAAGCGCCTGGCCTTTCCAACTGAGGTTCCTGTTGCTGTCATAAACAAGTTCTGAGTTATCCAGTAACCACTGTATGACCTTAATCAGCTTCTCTTCTGTGTATCTTCTGCTGAGTTTGTCCACCATTTCTTCAAGTGATATAGGTCTTTCTAATGCCTGGTGGCTGATGTCATTCATCATGAGATTAAACTCGTAGCGGCTCAAATCCAGTTCATTTTTGCTGATGCATACATCGCATTGTCCACAGGGATATGAGTTTTTTTCTCCGAAATAAGCCAGCAGCTGCTGACTGCGGCATTTTTTGTTCTCTGTCGCGTAGGTCATTACAGCTTGTATACGGTCAACATATCTTTCTTTTCTGAATGTATAATTTTCATGTGATATATAAAGTGTCTTATCGTCCAGTCTTTCTTCTGTAAATACAATGTAAGGCGTTTGTCGCTGAGGGATGTATTTTACGACCCCATATTGGTTAAGATGATTGAGGTATTTATAAACCTGTTCGACACCTATCCCGGCCTTTTTGGCCAGTAGTTGTTCATTAATGGCTGCAAAATCACTGAAGAGTCCCGAGAATAAACGGAGAACCAGCTTGATAAATCCATCAAATCCTTCATTTTCAACCTGGAATTTATACAGGTCGTCTCTGTTCATTGTAAAGTGTAACATCGAAGGATTGTGTACTTCTTCTGTAAATTCTATATATCCCTCTTTTTGAAGTACCTGCAGGGCACTGTATGTGGTTAGTATGTTCAGTTTATAGGCTGAAGCGAAGCTCCCCATATTAAAATCATAGGCAATGCCTTTTCCACCTCCTGTTGGGATCTGAAGAAAATTTCCCAGGGCCTGGTATACTTTTTTTATTTCTTTTATTTCAGGAAAACTGGAGGCTATCCTGCGGTCAACACTAACTTTATCAGTATTGTTAAATAGAAGTACTGCATAGGATTTTTTTTCATCCCTTCCGGCGCGGCCTGCTTCCTGAAAATAGGCTTCCAGAGAATCAGGCAGGTCTATATGTACCACAAACCTCACATCCGGTTTGTCAATGCCCATTCCAAAAGCATTGGTGGAAACAATGATCTTCGTTCTGCCTTTTTTCCAGTCATCCTGCTTTTGTGTACGCACTACATTGCTGAGTCCTGCATGATAATAATCAGCCGACAGGCCGTTTTTTCTCAAAAAGAGTGAAATTTCTTTTGTTTTTTTCCGGTTACGTACGTATACAATGCCTGTTCCTTTTACATTTCCTGCTATTTTCAGTAATTCCTTAAGCTTGTCTTCCGTCTCCCGCACTACATAAACCAGATTTTTGCGTTCAAAGCTTTTGCGGAAAACATTTTTGGTTGTAAAGCCGAGTTTGTCCTGGATATCATCAACAACTTCGGGGGTGGCAGTCGCCGTAAGTGCCAGAAAGGGAACTCCGGGAAGCAGCTTACGAAGTGCTGCAAGCTCCAGGTAAGAGGGACGGAAATCATATCCCCATTGAGAAATGCAATGAGATTCATCAACGGCAATGAGATTCACATTCATCTTCTGTACCCTGATCTGGAACAGTTCAGTTTTTATTCGTTCCGGAGATATATACAGAAATTTGAAATTGCCATAAATTGCATTCTCCAGAGCAATATCAATTTCATCGCGGGTCATACCAGAGTAAATAGCAAGCGCTTTGATCCCTCTCTGTTGCAGGTTTTCTACCTGGTCCTTCATCAGGGCAATCAGCGGAGTAATTACCAGACATATTCCCTCCTGAACCAGCGCAGGCACCTGAAAAGTGATCGATTTTCCACCACCTGTCGGCATTAATCCCAACGTATCTGTTCCGGAGGCAACAGAATGAATGATTTCATCCTGCAAAGGTCTGAAATCTTTATAACCCCAGTATTTATATAATATTTGACGAAATTTTTCCAATTTTCAGGTCATGTTAATGTTGTTTTGCCCCGTTAAATGGTAGCTGTACCTATTATATCCATTTCTGATAAAAAAACAAATTTCGACATTCTTTCTCTAATTTTTTGTAATTTGGCACATTCTAAATTCAGGTAAATATATCAACTTATTGAAATACAATAAAATAATTACTATTTCTTTTTTACAGACATTATTGATCAAGTATGTAATTACTATTGCTGATAATAACCATAATAATAATAACGTTAGTCTCATTGAATCAAAATAACACATTATGTTCAGAAATAAATTTGTTACAGGTTTACTGGCAGCTTTGATGAGTTGTGGTATTGCGGCCGGACAACAATCGGATAATAATAAAATTTTAATGACGATTGATGGACAGAAAATTACTAAAGGTGAATTTGAGCGGATTTACCATAAAAATAATGATGCAACAAGTGTTGATAAGAAGTCACTCGATGAATACAGGAACCTGTTTATAAATTTTAAATTAAAGGTAATTGAAGCCGAGCATCAGGGGTTGGACACCCTGGCTTCCTTTCGGAGGGAGTTGGCAGGTTATCGTGATCAGCTGGCAAAGCCTTATCTGACCAACGATTCAATTGACCAGTTCTTAATACATCAGGCATATAAAAGGATGAAGCAGGAAGTGGATGCCAGTCATATTCTCATACGTGTAGATAAAAATGCCTCTCCTGAAGATACACTGCGTGCATATGAAAAAGCGATGGAGATCAGGGAGCGTATATTAAACGGTGAGTCTTTTGAAAAAGTAGCCCGAGCTGTTTCTGATGATCCTTCAGCAAAGAGAAATGGCGGACATCTTGGATACTTTACTGCTTTCCAGATGGTTTATCCTTTTGAGTCAGCAGCTTATAATACACCGGTAGGAGAGATTTCAATGCCCGTAAGGACCCGTTTTGGTTATCATCTGATTAAAGTCAATGATAAACGTCCGGCACAGGGAGAGATCAAAGTGGCACATATCATGATTGCTGTTCCGGAAGGGCGGAATTCTCCGGAAGCCAAACAGGCAAAGACAAAAATTGATGAGATCTATAATAAGTTAAAAAATGGAGCCGACTTTGCCGAAATGGCAAAAAAATATTCCGATGATAAGGGGTCCGCATCCAAAGGAGGTGATCTTCCATGGTTTGGTACCGGTCGTATGGTTCCCGAGTTTGAGCAGGCGGCTTTTTCCCTGAAGCACAATGGCGATATTTCAATGCCTGTACAGACTGACTATGGCTGGCATATCATTAAAAGAATTGACAAGAAGGAAGTGCCCTCTTTTGAAGAGGCTAAAGACAGGATCAAAAGTATGATAGCCCGGGATAACAGGGCCCAGATGGGGAGAGATATTAAAATTCAGGAATTGAAAAACGAATATAACTTCACTGAAAACAAAGGAAATGTAGCTGATTTTTATCCTTTGGTTGATAATTCTTTCTTCGAAGGTAAATGGAAAGCTTCCAGGGCTAAAGGGATGAATAAAGTATTGTTTACCCTGGGTGATAAAAAATATACGCAGCAGGATTTTGCAGATTATTTAGCCAGTCATTCACGTAAGCAGAAACCTGTATCTGCAAACATGATAGTTGATAATTTGTATACCCAGTTTGTAAACAAATCAGTACTTGCTTATGAAAAGGACAGGCTTCCTGAAAAGTATCCGGAGTTCCGTTACCTGATGGAAGAATACCATGATGGTATACTCTTGTTTGACCTTACAGACAAAATGGTATGGAGTAAAGCGGTGAAGGATACCGCCGGTCTTAGAAAATTCTACGAAAAAAATAAGCAGAAATATATGTGGGGAAAACGGGTTGATGCCACGGTATATCAGGTAAATACTGAAGATCAGGCTAAAGAAGCCCGTAAATTGGTTAAGAAAATGGATCGAAAGGGTTATTCAAGGGATGAGATTGCTGCTATGGTTTGTCCTGCAGCCGACACTGCTCATTCTTGTATAACCTGGAAATCCGGTATGTATGAGAAGGGAGATAATCAATATGCAGATCAGGCAGAATGGAAGACAGGGGTGAACAAACCACAAATGGAAAATGGTACCTGGTGGTTTATTAACATACATGAAGTACAGGCTCCAGGACCCAAAATGCTTGAAGAGGCCCGCGGACTGATTACTGCAGATTACCAAAATTATCTTGAAGATCAGTGGGTGAAATCTCTAAGAGATAAGTACAGGGTGGTTATTAATGAGAATGTATGGGATGAGGTTAAATAAATGACCGTAAATTACTTACTGGAAATAAATTTTGCCTGAAAGTCTGAATGTGAATTCATACTATTGTAACAATATAATATTCAAAAAAATAAATTAGTTTTAATTGTTGGAAATACAGCACCATAAATATATGTTGAAAGTGAAAAAAATCATAGTGTTGTTCCTGATTGCTGTTCTGGCCTCCTGTTCTGCTTTTCATCAGGGTAAGAAAGGTGAAAAAATTGCTAAAGTTGGCGATAAATATCTTTATGAGTCTGATTTAAAAGATGTTTTGAAGAGAGGTATGTCGGCGACAGATAGTGCTCATATCAGGAAAAGCTTTATCGATTCGTGGATCAGAAAGCAACTTATGCTGGGAAAAGCAGAGATGAACCTAACTGATGAAGAAAAAGATGTGGATAAACAGCTGGAGGATTACCGAACATCTTTGTTGATTTTCAAATATGAACAGCAACTGCTTCGTCAAAAACTCGATACGGTGATCACTCAGGAAGAAATTCAGAAATATTATGATGAGAATAACCGGAATTTCATTCTGAACAGCCCGATAGTAAAAGCACTTTATATTAAACTACCGGCATCAGCTCCATACCTGAATAAGGTCAGACGATGGTACCGTTCTGATGATGAATCTGATATTAATGACCTGGAGAGTTATTGCTATCAGTATGCAATAAAATATGATTACTTCAATGATCATTGGATTTATTTCAATACTATTCTGAGTGAGGTTCCTAAAGAAGTAACTGATAAGCCACGATTTTTGAAATATAATCCGTACTTTGAGGCATCTGATTCACTCTATCACTATTTTGTAAATATTCGCGACTACCAGCTTTCCGGAAGTGTTTCACCGCTTTCTTTCGTTGAAAATGATATAAAAAATATTTTGCTGAATAAGCGAAAGATCAATTTTGTCAAGGAAGTGGAAAATAAGATTTATGTCGACGCACTGGATAAAAAAAGATTTGAGATTTATAAATAATGCTGAATAATTAACATGAGACATCATACAAAATTTACCGTACTTTTTATTTTATTTTTTTCTTCAGTTCTAACAGTGGCCAATGCACAGAAATTGGTAGACCAGATTGTGGCAGTGGTTGGAGATAAGATTATTTTACAATCTGATATTGAAAATCAGTATTTGCAATTGCGTGCACAGGGCATATCCGGATCTGCCGATATGAAATGTGACATACTGAATAACTTCCTTACACAAAAATTACTTGTTAACCAGGCTGAGATTGATAGTGTTGTGGTACCTGAAACGCAGGTAGAAATGGAACTTAATCAGCGTCTGGATTATTTTGTTAACCAGATTGGATCACAGGAAAAACTGGAAGAATACTTTAACAAGAGCATGCTCGAAATCAAAGAAGATTTCAGGGAGATAGTCAGAGAACAGCAGATTACGCAGCAAATGCAGCGGAATATTGTTGGGGAAGTTTCCGTGACGCCTTCGGAAGTTAAGGAATTTTACCATAGTTTACCCAAAGACAGTATTCCATATATCAATTCAAAAGTAGAAGTTAGCCAGATTCTCCGTTATCCTCCTTATGGTGATCAGGCAGTTTATGATGTGAAACAACGACTGCTCGAATTGCGAAAAAGGATCATGAACGGAGAAGATTTTGCAACCCTGGCCATACTTTATTCGGAAGGCCCGTCTGCTCCTAAGGGCGGAGATATTGGTTATTTGGGGAAAGGGGAACTCGATCCTGCATATGCCAAAGCAGCTTTCAGTTTGAAAAAAGGAGGCGTATCAACCATTGTTGAATCAGCTTTTGGCTATCATATTATTCAGCTGGTCGACCGGAAAGATGACAAGGTTCATACCCGCCATATTCTTATGAAGCCTAAGGTATCGCCACAAGCTATTCTCGAAACAAAAAACAAGCTTGACAGTATAGCCACTTTGGTTCGTGAAGACTCTATGACCTTCGATATTGCTGCAAAGCGCTTTTCTCAGGATAAAAATACCTTTATGAACGGAGGTGTGGTGGTTAATCAAAAGACCGGAGATACCAGGTTTGAAATGGATGATTTTTCTCCTGAAGAGTATCGTGCAATCAGGAACCTTAATCCGGGAGATATCTCTGAACCATTTGAAACAACAGATGAAAATGGTAAAAAGGTATATAAAATTGTAAAACTTCGTACCCGCACTGAACCCCATCGCGCCAATCTGAAAGAAGATTACATGTACCTGCAGGATATGGCCATTGCTCATAAAAAACAGGAAATACTGGCAAACTGGATTGCAGAAAAAAGAAAAGAAACCTATATTTCAATTGACGATTCTTTTAAAAATTGCCCCTTTCTCAAGTCAGGTTGGATTAAATGACAGAGTAAAACATAGTAATGGAGGAAAATATGGCAACTGTTTCTAAGAAACAGTACAGGCAATTGAATAAAAAAGTAAGTGTTTTCAATACAGCCGGATGTCTGGCCGTAGTATTATTTTGTTTTTTTTCTTTTTCGGCGGGTGCACAAGACAGGCAACAGACTGGCCAGCCGGCTAAAGTCAGGAAAATAGAGATAGTTAATGCCAATTCAACAGAATTTGATGCTTCCCTGGGGACAGATGCCAAAAGACTGATCGGGAATGTGATATTTAAACATGGTGATGCTGTAATGTATTGCGACAGTGCTTACTATTTTTCTGACGAAAATGTAATGGATGCATACAGCCATATACATATTATTCGTAATGATACCCTCCACCTGTATGGCGATTTCTTAAAATATATCGGCAATGAGAAGCTTGCTGAGGTAAGAGATAATGTGAAGCTTGTTGACAATGAAACGACACTTACCACTGATTACCTTGATTTTAATATTCGGGAAAATTATGGTTATTATACCAATGGAGGTGACATTGTGAGCGGACAGAATAACCTGCGCAGTGAAAAGGGATATTATTATGCCAATACCAAAACTTTTTTCTTTAAGGACAGTGTGGTAATAAACAATCCGGATTATGATATTTATTCTGATACATTGCGCTACAATACAGAATCCAAAATTGCCTGGTTCTATGGACCAACAGAGATAATCAGTGACGAGAACTATATCTATTGTGAAAATGGCTGGTATGATACTGATAAGGATATCTCCCAATTTAATAAGAATGCCTGGTTGAAGAGTAAAGACCAGATTTTACGGGGAGACAGTCTCTATTACGAACGAAACACAGGCTTTGGACAGGCATTTAACAATGTTCAACTAAGGGATTTGAAACAAAATGTAATTCTTCAGGGGAATTTTGCTGAATATTATGAAGAACCGGAAAGCGCCTTGTTAACCGATAGTGCTGTCTTTATGCAGATTACTGACGATAAGGAGAAAGACACAATCTATGTACATGCAGATACTTTAAGATCAGTATTGGATACAACCGGTTTGCATAAAATAATAAAGGCATATTATAAAGTAAAGATCTTTGAAAAAGATTTGCAGGGTAAATGCGACTCGCTGGCATATTCTTTTGCTGACAGTACAATCAGGTTGTATCGTGAACCGGTTCTCTGGTCTGCTGACAATCAACTAACTGCTGAATATATAGAAATTCAGACCAAAAATGGCAATGTGGATAAAATTGTTATGGAAAATACAGCCTTCATTATTTCAAAGGTCGATTCAGTCAGATTTAACCAGATAAAAGGGAAAAAAATGACCGGCTATTTCAAAGATAATGAATTATCCCGGATTAATGTGGATGGGAACGGGCAGACCATTTATTTCGCCCGCGACAGAAATATGGTAGTTGGAGTGAATAAAGCTGAAAGTTCGAGTTTAATTATTTACCTGCAGGATAGAAAAATAAAAAAAATAAATTTCATTAATAAACCTGAAGCTACACTTTATCCCCCTTTTGCTTTAGAAGGCAACGATTTGGTCCTTAAAGATTTTAAGTGGTACAATATGTACAGACCACTAAATAAGCGTGATATCTTTATCTGGAAAAAAGAGTGAGTGAATTTGTGGTATGTTGAAACTAAAAAATCAAAATAAAAAAGGGGGCTGTTGCCCCCTCCGAAATTTTTAATATTCATCTTCATTGAAAAAGAAATCATCCTTACTTGGGTAATCGGGCCAGATATCTTCGATACTCTCGTAAATTTCTCCTTCATCTTCAATTTCCTGCAAATTTTCAATAACTTCCAGAGGGGCGCCAGAGCGAATAGCAAAGTCGATTAATTCATCTTTTGATGCCGGCCATGGAGCATCCTCCAATTTCGAAGCTAATTCAAGTGTCCAGTACATATAGCAAACTTTTTATAAGGATTTAGTACTTTTTTTAAAATTCTGCAAATATAAAAAAATTATTAAACTTTACAACTCTGGTTTCCAACGAATTTCTGCTACTTCCAAATCTTTTGATAACTTGCGTGATAGGACAAAAAGATAGTCGGAAAGACGGTTCAAATATTTAATAACGTTATCAGGTACAGCAGATTGTCCGGCAAGTCGGATTGCAGTTCTTTCAGCACGTCTGCAAACATTCCGGGCAATGTGACAATACGATACAGTAGTATGTCCTCCAGGTAGTATAAATGACCTCAGGGGGTCAAGCCTGGTTTCCATTCTGTCAATCTCTTCTTCCAGCATATTAATGTCTTCATCACGAAGTTGTGGCAATTGGTCATGACAATCTTCACAATCTGCAGCAAGCAGTGAGGCACATACCATTAAACGATCCTGTATTTTTAGTAATATGTTTTCAGCATGCTGATCAATTTTCTGGTCACGAACCAATCCAATATAGGCCATCAGCTCGTCAACGGTACCATATGCTTCAATTCGCTCGTGGTCCTTGGGTACCCTTTTACCTCCTATCAATGAGGTTGTGCCCTTGTCACCTGTTTTTGTATATATCTTCATCAGCTGGTTTTTAATTAAAGGTTCAGTTTCTCCTTATAACGCTGACGTGCCTTTTTTGTTTCAACCACGCATTCCCTCTTCAATATATCTGCTGTCAGTTAAAATTAATGAACTTTTTCACCTGATAATATGGGGTTTTCATTTATGCTGTCAGATTCAACTTCTCCGTCCCTGAGCCGTATGATCCTCTGTGCATGTCTGGCAATATCTTCCTCATGGGTGACCAGAATAATTGTATTCCCGTTGTTATGGATATTCTCAAAGAGATTCATAATGTCAATGGATGTCTTGGAATCCAGGTTTCCGGTAGGTTCATCAGCCAGTATTATTGAGGGTTTGTTTACCAGTGCCCTGGCTACTGCCACACGCTGCCGCTGCCCACCTGATAATTCATTTGGCTTGTGGTGCATACGATCGGTCAATCCTACACTTTCCATAACTTCCAGTGCCTTTTCCTGGCGTTCCGTCTTTGTTTCACCTGCATAGACCAGTGGCAACATCACGTTTTCCAGCGCTGTATAACGCGGCAACAGGTTAAAAGTTTGAAATACAAATCCGATCTCTTTATTTCTGATCTCTGCCAGTTCGTTGTCCTGTAACTTGCTTACATCAGTCCCGTTCAGTATATATTCTCCGTCAGTTGGCGTATCCAGGCATCCTATAATGTTCATCAGAGTGGATTTTCCGGATCCCGAAGGTCCCATGATGGCTACGTATTCATTCTTATTGATACTGATGGATACAGAGCGCAAAGCCCTGACTATAATTTCCCCTATATAGTAGTTTTTAACCAGGTTGTTGATAGATATTACATTTTCCATAATAGTGTATTTCCGATTTTCTTACGAAAATAAAGATTATAAATGTGAATAAATAGTTAAAATTTTAAAACTTAATAACAAAATTCTGTTTGGACAACGCTTCCCTGAAGAAAACTATACCCATCCTGAATAAATCAACGGTTACTTTAACCTGCTTATTTTCAGTGATAATATGCCACGCTTGTTCCATTCCTGTACTCCAGTGTATGTCGTCGAAAACCATTATAGTATTTTCATTCTTAAGTATTAAAAAATGATAGAAATATGCGAGTGTGGCTTCCTTAGTATGATTTCCGTCAATAAAAACCAGCAGTGGATGCTCAACCTTTATATCCTGCAGTGCAGAACGGAATTCTTTATTTATTACTGCAACATTTGTAATTCCGGCTTCGCTGATCAGATTTTCTGCCAGACGGGCACATAAAGGATTACCTTCAATGGTGATAACATTTGCTTCCATATTACCGGAAGCCAGATACATAGCTGAAAATCCAAGAGATGTTCCTAATTCAATGATATTTTTTGGACTATAATGACTGGTCAGCCTGAAAAGCATTCTGCCGTACTTAAGCGGTATGGCAGAATTATTTACGATCTGACTGACAGTTTTTTGGCCCTTGTTTTTATAACCGGAACCCGCTCCAAATTCTATTTCAGAAACTAATGTATTATCTTTTTTTACTTTTTTTCTGATCTTTTCAATTGACTTTTCAATATCTGGTTTCTTCCTGGAGGTAAGTACTTCCCTTACAAATTCATATAGAAATGGAGAGTGGATTCCGTGCCCTGACCGGTGTGGTGCAAAAAGCTCGTATTGTATACCCTTTCTAATATACCTGAAGTGTTTCGAAAAGTTCATTCTTTGTCCTTTTTAGGGGGTAAAATTACCATTTATTCATAAATTGCGGGAAATATTATGGTAAATTTGGCGTGAAAGATCGGGTAGGATCAATGTGGTGATTTTGCGCAACAATACTTAAATTTGCCCTCATGGCTATACCAAACTGATCGATGACTGAGTTACTGGAACAGGACATAAAATTTTTATCGGGTGTTGGCCCCAAAAGAGCAGAATTGCTGGCAAAAGAACTTGGCATTTATACCTACAGAGACCTGCTCTATTTTTTTCCTTACAAGTATATTGACCGCACAAAGTTTTATTCAATCAAAGAAATCCATCCGGAACTTCCTTATATTCAGGTAAAAGGAAAGATAACAAGTTTTGCACTGGCGGGTAACAGGGGAAAACAGCGTCTGACTGCTACCTTTACCGATGGAACCGGAATTATTGAACTTATATGGTTTAAGGGACTAAAATGGATCAGGCAGACTTATAAAACAGGCATTGAATATACAATCTTTGGCAAACCTTCATTATTCAATCGTACCATCAACATTATTCATCCTGAGATTGAGGAGTCGGCCAGTGAAAACTCCCGCATAAATGCTTCGCTGCAGGCTGTTTACAGTTCAACTGAAAAACTGAAGAATAATTTCTTGACTTCAAAGGTAATACAGAAATTTCAGATGACACTTGTCCGGCAGGTTGTGCCAAAGATCTCTGAAACCATTCCTGCCGAAATGGCGAAACATTATAAGCTGATGCCATTGCAGGAGGCTTTACTGAATATTCATTTTCCGGAAAATCCTGATAAGCTGCGCAAAGCGAGCTATCGCCTCAAGTTTGAAGAGCTGTTTTTTATTCAGCTAAATATTGTCCGGCAGAAAGTAATCAGGAATGTTCGATCCAAAGGGTATGTCTTTCCCGAAGTAGGAGAGTTGTTCAACCGGTTCTATCACGAGAAGTTAACCTTCGAACTAACCAATGCTCAGAAGAGGGTCATCCGGGAGATAAGAAAAGACCTCCTGAGTGGCAAACAAATGAACCGGTTACTGCAGGGTGATGTTGGCAGCGGTAAGACAATGGTAGCGCTAATGACGGCTTTGCTTGCCATTGACAATGGTTTTCAGGCTTGTCTGATGGCACCTACCGAGATCCTGGCAATTCAGCATTACAAAACAATTTCGAATATGTTGGATGGTTTGCCGGTTCAGGTGGAGCTGCTTACCGGCAGCACACGAAAACCCAAACGAAATGAAATCTCAGCTGGCCTGCTCGGCGGAAGTTTACATCTTATTGTGGGTACTCATGCACTGATTGAAGATACAGTACAGTTCAAAAATTTGGGACTGACCATCATAGATGAACAGCACCGGTTTGGTGTGGCACAAAGAGCACGGCTATGGGCAAAGAGTGAACAACCACCGCATGTGATGGTGATGACTGCTACTCCCATTCCCCGTACCCTGGCCATGACACTTTATGGCGATCTGGAAGTATCAGTCATTGATGAATTACCTCCTGGTCGCAAACCCGTGCAAACCATTCATTATTATGATTCGAAGCGTCTGATGATGTTTGGTTTTCTGAAAAAACAGATTGCACTCGGGCGGCAGGTCTATATTGTGTACCCGCTCATTAAAGAATCGGAGAAGATGGATTATAAAGATCTTGAAGACGGGTACGAGAGTATTGTCCGGGAATTTCCGCCTCCGCAATATGCCGTGAGTATTGTACACGGGAAGATGAAACCGGAAGAAAAAGACATCTCGATGAGATACTTTTCTGAAGGACAAACCAATATTATGGTGGCAACAACAGTAATTGAAGTGGGAGTGGATGTTCCTAATGCCTCTGTGATGGTCATAGAAAGTGCCGAGCGGTTTGGACTTTCCCAGTTGCACCAGCTGAGGGGCAGGGTAGGACGGGGCGCCGACCAGTCCTATTGTATCCTGATGTCTTCCTACAAATTGTCCAATGAGGCACGTAAGCGAATTGAGACCATGGTGAGCACAAACGATGGATTTGAAATTGCTGAAACCGACCTGAAACTGCGCGGGCCAGGTAATCTTGAAGGAACACAGCAAAGTGGTATTCCTTTTGATCTGAAAATTGCCAACCTTGGTAAAGATGGTCAGTTGTTGCAATATGTCAGGAATATTGCCATTGATCTGCTGGATGATGATCCGCATCTGGAGAAACCTCCCAACCAGTTACTTAAAAAACAGCTTAGTATGCTGGCTAAAGACAATTTTAACTGGAGTGTAATAAGTTAGCTAATGTTAATAAAAAAAACATATATGCTGCTGACAGCTTTACTGTTCAGCATTTGTACTTATTCACAGGAGAATAAATGTACTGTGGTTAACCAGGCATTTGATGCCGGGGAACAGATATCTTATATAGTATCCTACAACTGGTTGCTTGTATGGACGGAAGTAGGTGGTGTAACCTTTTCAACAGAGAACGCGAAATTATCAGGGGTACCCTGTCTGAAGATTACTGCGAGAGGTAAAACTTTTAAAACCTGGGACTGGTTTTTTAAAGTCAGAGATGAATACCAGTCATGGGTTGATCCGCTGACTGTACGCCCCTACTATTATAAGAGGGATGTAGATGAAGGCGGTTTTAAAATTGATATAACCTATGTGTTCAACCATCACACAAATACAGCCTTCTCCGCTTCGAGCAGCACCAAACATCCCGAAATAAGACTTGATACTGTTGATATCACACCCTGCACCTTTGATCTGATCTCCTTAACTTATTATCTCAGGAATCTGAATATGGAGAATATTTCACCTTCAGATACCATACACCTTAAGATAATGCTCGACCGGGAACTTACCG
>Ga0102962_1000642_pt1 | contig 15614 bp, 17 predicted proteins | sample SalPonF2_C_D2_MG_FD_84519 | JGI IMG/M metagenome (GOLD analysis project Ga0102962, IMG submission 84519) | Salt pond soil microbial communities from South San Francisco under conditions of wetland restoration - Salt Pond MetaG SF2_C_D2_MG ...
CAGCTCAGGCCACTGCCCGAGCTGGCGTGACACCCGCCTTCCACGGGATGGGCTATCCGCTTCGGCGGAACCCATTCAACAGGAAGCCCCCGCCAACCTACGGATTGGCGGTGGGAGGTTCACGGGTTAAAACGCGCACCGGAACCGGCCCAGGTGTGCGCGGCGCGGTTCGCTCGACGGGGCGGCAATCTACATTGCCTGATAGTCTGGTGCTTTCGCACTGCTGGGGAAGGAGATCGCAACCATGCAGCTCGCAGCCCTGCGCGGGCGGTTGATTCCGTCAGGCTCGACGCGCATCCTGATTTCCCAGGCGCTGCGCGCGACGTTCGCGGCGGCCGTGCCCTTCGTCGCGTTGCGACTCACCGGTCATCCCGCGGGAGCGCTGTTCACCACCATCGCAGCGCTTTTCCTGTCGATCGCCGATGGTGGCGGTGGCCCCTACCGGCAACGGCTCACGGTCATGCTGCTTGTGACCGGCATTGTCCCGATCATGCTGTTCGCCGGCATGCACACGCGTGAAACCTGGTATGCGGCGACTGTGGTCATGTTCTTCGTCGCGACGGCTGCCGGGATGACCCGCCTGCTCGGTACCGCCGGCATACCCATCGGGTTGCAGAGCGGGCTGGGCTTCGTGGTGGGACTCTACGTGCCCGGCGGGTTGGAGGCCAGCCTCCACTACATGGGCTATTACGTGGCCGGGGCACTCTGGACCATCCTGCTGGCTCTGCTGGTATGGCGGGTACGTCCCTACCGCCGTATCCGGTATCAGGCCGGCGACTGTTTCCAACGGCTTGGCGATACATTCGCGCTGCTGCGCGCGGGGCTGGCGTCTGCGTCGGCGCATTCCGAGGATCGGCTGCTGGCGCAGGAGCGGGGAAACCGTCAGGCACTCGACGAATTGCGTGCCACCATGGGGGCGGCGCTCGGCGAAGGCCAGCTGCCCCCGCCGTTTCTTGCCGATCTGATCGTGCTGCTGCACGCGGCAGCTCACGTGGATGCAACCGCCGTCGGCCTGTCGTCGGCGCTTACGCCAGCCACTCTGCGTGCACTGCCAGAGAAGGCCCGCGACGACACGCTGGCAACGATCGCCGCCCTGGAGCAGGCCGCGAGCGCCATCGCCGCTGGGCTGTTGAGCGGACGCCGGCTCGAGCCGGTCGAGCTGGCGGTCAGCCGCCTCGGGGACCTCGAACAGGAAATGAGCAAACACCCGGACAGTGCCAGTTTGTCCGAGAGCTTCGCACTCCTCGAGGCGTGCGCTCGTCAGCTGCGTATTGCTGAGCGCGCCGCCGCGCGGCTGGCGGGCGGTGCCCGGCGCCAGCTCGCCGCGCTTCCGCCCCTGCACGGGCCCGTCTTCCCCAACTTCAGCCTGCACCAGCTTCGGGCCAATCTGACGCCTCGCTCCCTCATATTCCGCCATGGGGTGCGGTTGGGAATTGCCGCCGCGTTGGCCACGGCACTTTATCTGGTCCTCCATATCCCGCATGGCATCTGGCTGCCGCTGACCGTGCTGCTGATTATGCAGCCGCATTTCGGCGCCACCCTGCCGCGGGCGCTGCACCGTGTCGCTGGCACCCTGGTGGGGTCCGTGATCGCCGGGTTGTGCATCCTGGCGCTTGGGGGTACGCCCGGCATTGATGTCGCCATCCTGGTATGCGTGTTCTTTACCATCGTCTATGTCCGCCGGCGATACTGGGTCGCCGTCGCCTTCATTACACCACTCATCATCCTCCTGCTCGACCTGCTGACCCATCATCCTTGGGTGGAAATCGTCGAGCGGATCGGGGACACGCTTGCCGGCGCCGTGATCGCCGTCGTGGCGGGTTATCTGCTGTGGCCGAGTCCGGAACGCCGGCGCCTGCCGGAACTTTTGCTGGACGCGGTGGAGGCGGTTCGTACCTACCTCGATGCGGCGTTTGCACCACTGGCGGGCACGCAAGCGCTCGACATCGACACGGAAACGGCACGCGGGGCGGCCGAACTCGCGATCGCCAACGCTGACGCGGCGTTGGGGCGCATGCTCGCAGAGCCCCGGCACATGCGTTCGCACGCAGACGAGACCTTAACCGTGCTCGCCTACCTCCAGCGCGTCAGCCGTCATCTGACACGGCTCAGTGTCTACGTCTCCCGCCGCCCCTGGGAGCTGCGCAGCGCCGACCCCCTGCGTCAATGCCTCGATGCCACGTTGCGCGCGATCGTCGTGATTGTGGGTAACCAAGGCGCCGCCGCCGAGGTCGCCGACAGCGAGCCGGCATGCTTGAGCCTGGAGGCCGAGTGCCGACAGGAAGCCGAGCAGAGCGGGGCGGATGCCGCCGCGATCGCGTTTCAGATCGGAGAGATCGTCGACGACGTGAATAACCTTGCAGAGGCATGCGCTCGCTACCGCGGCGCCCAGCGAACGTTTTAAGGATGGAGGCGTGGCGCGGGGGCGTTGTTCCGGGCCCGGCCATGCGCCTATTGTCGTCGCCCGCATTTGTAAGACGCGCGCACGCTTCGTGCGGCTCATCCAGAAGCGGGTTGGATACAGCGCCCATAATGTCTGGGGTGATCCGCTGCGGCGAGGCTCCAGAGCATGACATCGTGAGCGATGCGGGGGTTTCCTGTTTGTCGCGCCCGGCGTTGCTTATGAGGCGATCAACCCCGGCAAGTCGATGCGGGCGCGGTCGTCGCCGGAAACGATCCGGTCGAACAGGGCAAGGGGAGCCGTATCAGCCTCCAGCGGGCGCCTCCGGGCAGCCACGAAAAGGTGCGGTGAAGAGACAGATCGCTCGTGCGCCGGCCGGGTTGATATGGCGGCGCAGCCCAAGGTGGTCCTCCAGCACCGCGCCGGCGTTACCACATTGGTGAAAAGACATCTGTTCCGGCTACCGAGATAGCGCGCGTGCATTGCCCGCTACACCTGCTATACCTCATTGATACGGGTGGTGCGGCGCTGTCGATTGCCCGTTTATGGCGCATGAGCGTGACCCATCGGGGTTCGCCGCTACGCAGGACAAGCCTCATGGGCGAGCATCGTGAGGCAATGCCCCGGGAGGAGGCAGACCATGAAACGCATCCAGCCAGCACAAAGATTGATTGCCGCGCTGTGGTTTTCGCTCGTGCTAATCGCGGCAGCTACGCTCGGCGCCAGTGCCGCCGCCATGACCGTGGGCACCAGCCAGGCGCAGGTCAAGGGCAGCACCGAGACGGTGCTCACCGATAGCCACGGCATGACGCTGTATTACTCCACCCAGGATGGGGCGCAGCAGGCCAAGTGCACTGGCAAGTGCGCCAAGTACTGGCCGCCACTGCTGCTGTCCGCCGGCAAGCCCACCGGACCCGACTCGATTCAATCCGATCTCGGTGTTTTTGACGGCGCCGACGGCCGCCAGGTGACGTACAAGGGCCACCCGCTCTACACCTTCGTGCATGATCAGAAGCCGGGGGAGGACAAAGGCGAGGGCGTGGCCGGTCACTGGCACGTGGCGACACCGAGCACAAAGGCGATCGGATCGGGCAACCAGGGCTCAAGCGCTCAGTCCAGCTGGTAGCCCGCGCGCGCCGGCTTGGAGGTGCAGTTTTCGAACTGCCCTGTGTGCGGGGGATCGGCGGCCACCTTGAACCATCGTATCGAGACAGGGCACAGCACAACAGGCCCAGCGCTAAACCGGGTGTCGGTGAGAGGGGGCCTTCAGCCCTCATTCGCCTTCTTCGACGAATTGCTCCAGGGCGGGCGAGTCCGCATTCAGGATCCGCACGTGCCGGCCATGCTGTTCGACGTAGCCCCGTTGCTTCAACTCCGCGAAGGCCCGGCTGATGCTCTCCTTGGTCAGTCCCAGGTAGTTGGCGATGTCGACCTGCGTCATGGGTAGGCGCAATTCTCGGCAAGGTTCACCGCCCGGGCTGAGGCGCGTGCGCAGCTGTATGAGAAAAGCCGCGAGGCGCTTCGCCCGCGACCGGTTCTTGATCGCGAGCGCAAACTCGTAGTTATGCAGGAGCCGTTCGCCCGCCAGCGTCGCAAGCCTTTGCAGCAATACCGGCGAACGCACTGCCGCTTGCGGAATGCGGCAAAAATCCACGTCGGAGAGGCCGACCATGGCCCCCAGCCATGCACCGTGAGCGGCTTCGGCGAAGCCGGAGATCTCTCCGGGGAAATGGAAGCGCAGAATTCGCTCGCGGTCATCGCCGTTATGGGCAGCGATCTTGAGCGCCCCGGACCGGATGACGTAGTAGGCCCGGAAACGCTCACCGGGCACCGTCAACGCTTTGCCGGCTCGCAGCGTGGACTGTTCGATGCTGCGCTCGAAGGCGTCCAACTCGCCCCTGGTGAGCGGCGCCGGAAAACAAGTAGAAAGGAAGGGACACTCACGACACTTGATGGTCATAGACCTCCTTTCAACAATCCGCCTCCCTTTAGCGTAGCAGCGCCGGCCGTTGCGGGATAATGTATTGATTTATATAGCGATGTAATGATCCACTGGGGATCGCGCGCGGGAGAGTATCCTTCACCAGCCTCCACTGGCGTCAATGCGCGGCCCCGAAAGCCGCGTGCATCGGGTCAGGCTGAACTTGGGTTGTCGGCTGTCCTATCGGAATGGAGCGCGCGAGAACGGGGCTGCGGGGTCTGAGGGTGACCAGTGGTTCGGGCTTAACCTCATTGGGCTTAACAAGCTCGATCCGTGCCCGGGCTAGGATCCGTGCCAGGATCAGTGTGGCTTCCCGCACCGCGAACTCTCGCCCGGCACAATGTCGCGGTCCTTCGCCGAAGGGCAGGAAAGCGGCGGGCTCCTTTGCCTCCAGCCATCGCTCGGGTCGGAATTCGTCGGGATCGGCGAAATAGGCAGGGTTCCTGTGCGACAGCCACGGGCTGATCATGATGTGCAAGCCCGTCGGGCATGCGTGCTCGCCCAGCGTGAAAGGCGCGGTCGCTTTGCGCAGGAATATCCACACCCGCCGGTAGAGCCGCAATGCCTCGAAGATTGTGGCGCGCAAAAAGCGCAAGGGCAATAGATCCGAGACCGTGGGGGCACGCGGCCCAAGCACCGATTGGATCTCGGTCAGTGCTCGCCGCGCGTGTTCCGGGTGAGGCGCGAGCAGGTGTAGCGTCCACGTCATCGTCGCCGCAGTGGTCTCGCTGCCTGCCAGCAGGAAGTTGACCACCAAGGCCGTGCCGGCCGCCTCACGCACCGCGGCGTCTCATTGCGGGTAGTAGGCCCGCACGACCTGCCGATAGTCGAAGAAATGGAGATCTTGACTGGCCCGGGCATGCCGGCGCATCTCAAAGCCATGCTGTTTCACGGGGCGCCTTTTTTGTTTGCCGGCAAGCGCCTTGGCATTGTGCACCGGTACCTGCCGTGCCTCGCGATGGACATCCTCCCAGGCGGTAGCGCTGCCGCCGCATCGCGCGGTGTACATACCTTGCCGTTGCGGTAGAGTGAGTGCTCGACTGAAGGCTGCGGACGACTAGTGGACTGTCTCTGCTGATCACGTTCCCCAGGTCACCATACAAGGCGATCGGGCATGCGGTAGGCCTCGCGCCGGCAGCCAGAGCCGGCGTTCCGATTATCCCGCCAGACGCCACCGACACGAGAAGCCGAGCCCGCCGGCTACCGAGAAGCGCCCATGTTCTCGTGTGTCTCAAAAGGCCAGGGAATCTGCCCCCCTCTCGAAAGGCAGACCGCCGCGCAGCGTGACGTTGCCGGGAGAACTCATGGCAATTCTCCCTTCAGAGCTTGGGCGGAGCGGGGGCTTTGGCCGATGCACTCTTGTAGGCCTTGATGGCATCCGGCTTCAATTGCTTTATAGATTCATTGAGATCGTTCACGCATGCCGGCGGATCCCAAAGGTCTACGGTTAGCGCATCGGCCTTCGTCCTGTCACTGTCATTCACACTAATCTTTGCATTAATTAGGAAAGAGCTTGGATGACCAGCACTCGTACCACAACCACTGTACACCGTATAGTGGCCGTCCGCGTAGGCAGACAGACCGTGGTGGGGCTTTTGAGTAGGGGGGCTGTTATACCATAGTTTTAGAATGGCGTTGCGTGTGATGCCGCTTATCCGGGATTTTTGTGTGAAGGCCCATATACCTAAGACCCATATACCTAACGGTTCATATGAAGGCGGTCCATATTTCTTGATAAGGCTTACCTTGAGAGCGCTTATGGACGGATCGGCCAGTGCTTTTTTGGGATCAAAACCTTGCATGCCGTTAAAGAAGATGGTGCGGTCAATGGAGTAAAGCCTGTTGCCGGACACAGGGCCGAGGAAATACAGAGTGAGACTATCGCTTCCCCCGTGAGCCAGATCCTTGCCGTACTCTTCATACAGGACGTAGGGCTGAGACCGAACTGAAACTTCCTTGTATGCGAAGGCGTCCCGAGCTTTTTCCACATCTGCGGGTTTTCCGTAGATCTTTTCGGCGATGGCTTCGGCCTGGGAGACCGTCATGCCGACCCGAATGCCGAGGACGTCGGCGCTTGTGCCGGGATGGGGAAAAGACCCCGGCTGAAGTTTGGGCACCTCCGAGACGGTGGTGGTTGCCTGTTGCGCGTTGGCGCAAGGCGTCAAGATGAACAACGCAGCAACGCTGATCGATGCGATACGTACAGCTTTCATAAAGCCTCCAAGATGCGATTCCTTTAAATGATCCGCCTGCCACCGACTGCCCATACCTGCTTCCTCTTTGACCTATAGCGATAAACAAAATAGGCAACCATTGCCCCAAGCCAAACAATCAACGCCGCTTTCGGTGAAGCGAACGCGACCATAACGGCGAGAACGGGGGATATCAAAAAACACGCAATTAGCAAACTGGTCTTCCATACCCCCAGTTGGTCCCACGCAGTTGTCTCAAAAGCGCCACAGCCAGTACAGGCGGTCGCTCCCGAATTCAACGTGGTCTTACAATGGGGACAGTAGCCAGGTGTCGGTACCTTATCCATCAGACGTCTCCTTCTCAATGCCCCTTGTAGCTCAGGTGGAGCCACGCGGCGACCTGATCGCCGGCGACAGTGAATGCATTCTGGGTCAACGGCGTGTTATTTCCTGTCTTAGCCCACGCCTGTAGGCTGACGCGTTCACTGTGTTGGGTTGCTTCCGCGTGGTTTTCTTTATAACCGATAAAGGGTTGACTACCCCTTCGTCGCGGAGACTATTGTAGGAGGGGATCATATTCCTCCCCGTGGATGCACGCGCGATCGTAGATATCCCGCTTTGGGTGATGGGGATCCATCTGGAAGCAGCGGTACACCCAATGCCCGCTCACCAGCCCCGGACTCCACAAGGTCAATCGAGCCGGGCTAGTCGTCAGCTTGCCGGTGGCACAGCTCGGTGTGCAGCTGCTCGCGCTCCAGACACCGGTGGCTCGGGCGATGCCCCTGCCCCAACTGCTCCATTGCAAATGAACCAACGCCACGGAACCGTCCTCGGTCAACAGTAGCCTCGAGGGACGGACAAAACGTGTGCTCTGCTTACCGATCACACCCCCGATGTCGCCATAGAAGGAAAGCGGTCTACTACCCGGGGGCAGGCTTTCCGATGCGCCTGGAAGGTTGGCCTGAGGTTTGGGTTTGGTGAGATTGGCGACGGCCGCGTTGAACTGGTTCAACACTTGCTCCCCATCATCCACGCATGCCTGCGCGTCCCACATCGAGACAGTGATAACATCGGCGGTTTTATCTTGCCCGCTTGCATCGATCGTGGCGACGATTTTGAACACGGCTGTAGAGCCCGCGGAAGTGCCGCACATCTGCCGAAGGAACTTGCCGTACTGCGGCTTGGACTCTCCCAAATTTAATGCCTCCCCTTGGATCATCCGCCCCACGCAGCTCCGGGATTGGCAACTCAACCGCGAATTTTTGTTGAAAATCCATGCGAGCACCAGCTTGCCCTCTTGGCCCGGCGCGCCAGACTGCACCGCGGATGGCCCGATCTTTTCTTGATACGAAGGTGGTCCGTATTTCTTGATGAGGCTTGCCCTGATGGCATCTATCGGCGGAAATAGCGCAACGTTCTCGGTACCCGCATTAAAGTCGATGTTTCGCCTTATGTAATAAACCGTGCTGTCTGTAGAGGGAGTTGTAAACCACAGCAACAAGTAATCCCCCGCGTGGGTAGTGCGTTTCGAGAATGCTATATAAGGGACTAAGGGTTTGGTCTGGAGTATTCCACCTGTGAAAAAGAAGGATAAAGGCGAAGCGGATCCTCGTGTCTTTTTTGAGTAGCTCTTTGTCGCGATGGCTTCGGCCTGAGAGACCGTCATCCCCGTCCGTATGCCGAGAACGGTGGCATCGACTCCGGGATATGTCCGTGTGATCGGCGTAGCCGTCTCCGCGAGTGTGAAGTTTTCAGTCCCCGCCTTGGCATTGGTGGCTATGAGGACCAACGCCAAGAGTCCCATCGTGCAGAAATGTGTTTGGTTCATGAGACCTCTCCCCCGTGAAGACTGCAGGCTTTCCATTGGCGCTGACCTCGGCGATGTTCGCCGCGCACGGTGAACAACGCGTCCGTTAGAATTTCGGCACCAGTTTCAGCGCCGCCTTCCTTTTTTCCGCAGCGATTGCCGCTGCTTTTTCTTGCTCCTTGGCGGCTTCCCTCGCTTTATCCAATGGCCCGGTCGGTTTTGCGGCATGCGGTGCGGTGTTGCTATTCTGATCGACCACGCCTACGCTGGCGTGGCCTACAATTATGGCCATGGGAGCGTTGCCGACGGTAATGGTGCGAGAGACGGTTCCGGTGGACCGGTTAATCTCCGATACGGTGCCGCTACCCCGATTGGCCACCCATAGGTGGCCGGACGAGTCCATAGCTATGGCAGAGGGCTTCTCTCCGACGTTTATGGTATGAGATACAGTGCCGGTGGCCCCATTGATCTCCGATACGGAGTTGCCACCGTAATTGGCTATCCACAGGTGACTGGAGGAGTCCATAGCTATGGCAAGGGGATTCGCTCCGACGGCAATGGTATGGGAGACGGCCCCGGACGAACCGTTTATTTCCGATACGGTGTTGCCAAGAAACTCGGTCACCCATACGTTGCCGGAGGAGTCCACGGCCATTTCTTGAGGGCCGCGACTGAGTTTAATGGTGTGAGAAACGGCGCCGGTGGAGGCGTCGATTTCCGATACGGTGCCGCTTTCCCAGTTGCCTACCCATACCTTACCCGAGGAATCCACGGCTATAGTGCCGGGCTTTCCCCCGACAGCAATAGTGCGAGTGACAGCACCGGTGGCGCCGTTTATCTCTGATACGGAGTTGCTACCGAAATTGCCCACCCAAACGTTGCCGGAGGAATCGACGGCAATCGGGCCGGGCTCTTTCCCGACGGTAATGGTATGCGAGACACCACCGGTGGAACCATTTATCTCCGATACGGTGTTGCTACCGTAATTTCCCACCCATAGTTTGCCTAAGGAGTCCACGGCTATGGCTCGGGGATTATCTCCGACGGCAATGGTATGAGAGACGGTTCCGGTGGACCCGTTAATCTCCGATACCTTGTTGTGCTCATTGACCGTCCATAGGTTCCCGGAGGTGTCCACGGCTATGGGTTGGGTATCTTCAACGGTAGCAATGGTAATGGTACGGGAGACTGTGCCGGTGGAGCTGCTTATCTCCGATATCGTGCCGCTACCCTGATTGGCCACCCATATGCTGACGGGCGCGGATGGCCTGGCAGTGGTGGCGTAACTTATCCCCCCGTAGCCGAACGGGACAAAGGACAGCAACAAAAGGGCCGCAACTGGCTTCACAAGAACGAGTCTTCTGCGTTTAAGCATCTCTTGCCCTCGACTATTAGCGATTAAATCGCATCGCCCCCCGTGTTGCCTAGTTCTATACGCAGGAGCGATGAAGTGGCGGCAATTGATTTCAGTCATTTTAGTTTAAGTCCAGCCTCGCCAAACCCGATAAAGCCAAACGGTGCCCAATTGATGGGGATGGCAACAACACAAGCCGCCAGTTCTCGTCTGATCACCCCGTATTCCTCACGCAATCCGGATGAAATCCATACTCATTCCCGCTTGGGTAAGAGATGCTCGTACGGCATACCGCTACGCCTTGCAGTGCATGTGATTGAGGACGTCAGGCATGCCGACGATATTGAAATCGAGTATTTTTTGCTGACCTGAGGGTTCAGTCGTGAACTGGATAAGCATGCGTCTCGCGCTGCTGCCGTTTCTCAGCAGTTGCACCGAGTTGTTAAAAATATATCCGTTACCACCGCTTAAGGCCGAAAGATTCCATTTGAATTCTTTGTTTTTGTCAAATCGGATGTTTGTTGGATGAATATTGTTAATAATATCGCCATTGATAACCACATCAGTACTGAGCATCATCGTAGGCGTCGTCCCAGGCGCGGAGCAACCTAATATCAACCTTACGGTTTCTTTCATGCCTAAGTAGGTGGTTAAGGGAGATTTCGCTGCATCAACCGCATAAATATATTTGTCCCCTGTCATTTGGTCGACGTGAATTTTAACGGACCAAGCGCTGGCGGACGCCGCGTGAGAGCCGCACGCTATTAAGGCTGGGACTGCGAGAAAAAAAATGGCTATACGAGGAGTGTTCATAATACTCTACGCCCGCTCCTGCCCTCGTTAGCCTTGCTTTGCAAAGCAGCGCGGGCTGAAGCCAGCTTCCAATGAATCTTTGATGATTCCTTCGCCATGAAGATAAGCTAGTTTCATGCCAAGAGTCTGAGAATACGCAAAATGCCGCTAGACTCGCGGTGTTTCAGGCAGGCGAGGAGGGAGCCGACGCTGGACTTAGTGCCCGGTTGTCTAGATTTTCGACATCCCCATATGGGGATAATTAGACTGTAAGCTATTGGTTTATAGGTGATGCTGCATCGTCGGTAGCTGTCAGCGGGCGAATTGTTGTGTAAAGGTAGCTGACTCCCGATCATCTGCCGAAAAGAGGTTGGGGTTAATCCTCGGCCTAATTCCACGGGTGTTTTTCAATTTTCTTTATTTGCGCAAGGGGTTGAACTAGTATTAGTTTGAGCCGATCGTGTCCGTGGACGTGATAATTGCGGCTAAGCAGCGTGTCGTAACCGCCGCGCAGGTGGGAACGTGACTCGTTCCCGCTGAAGGGAATAAGTACGATGCTGGGACTCGATTCGCTGGTTAACGCATCGGTGGATCCTTCTGATCTGCAGGCACTGCAGGACTGTTTGTCCGCCATCTACGGCGCGGTACTGGACCCGTCGCAGTGGCTTGCTGTCATGTCCGGCCTGGCGCCTTTCCTTCTGGCCGAGAGCGTCCATCTTCTTTGCCTCAAGTCGGCCCGACAGCGGAGCGAGGGCGCCTCCTCCTATATCCCCGATGCGAAGCAGCTAAGAAACCACAGGATGTCGCGTGTCCATGCGGCGTTCGTCGAGCGCCTGCTGCGATGTCCGCCGCTGCGGATCGTCTCGACCGAGACGCTCGCCTGCGCTACGCAGGGTAGGCTGGCTCAGCCCGCCTCCGAGCGCAATTCCGAGCCAATTGGTTGCGTGTATATGGCGGGGACGCACTTCTCCATCGCCGACGACGGGTTCGCGTTATTCTGCCTCCACCGGGGTTACCGGGACGGGTTCATCAGGTCTGAGCAAGCGGCGCGTCTGGCGCTGCTTGCACCCCATATCTGGCAGGCGTTGCGCCTCAGCGAAAGGCTGCAACGCTTCGAGACGCGCCTGGCCGTGAAGGCGCTTGTTCTGGATCGGTGCCGGATCGCGGCGGTGACCTGCGACAGCACGGGGCGGGTCATCGAGATCAATGAACGGGCTGAGCGCCTGCTCGGGGTCCATTCCGGTGTGCTGTGCATTCGGGGCACCCGCATTAGAGCCATGAATGCCCGTTCGGACCGGGCCCTGAAACAGTGGATCCGGGATCCGGGAGGACGGGAAAGTCCGTTCGCTTCGCCGGTACTGTGCCTGACCTCCCCGCGTGGTGAAGCTAGCCTGGAATGTACCGTCCTTGTGTATACGTCTGATGGGCGACCGCCCTTGCCGAGCCGGGATTTGCGCCTGCTGCTGTTACGACAGTACGGGGAAACGGTCGAGATCGATCCGCGCTGCCTCAAGGTCCGCCTGGGACTCACGACCACTCAGGCCGAGGTACTCGCCCGCCTGGCCATGGGAGCGACCTTGGCCGAGATTGCCGTAGCCAGAGGGATCACCCTGGAGACCATTCGCACTTATGTGAAGGCACTGAGCAGGAAGCTCGACTGCCATAATCAGGCGCAGCTGGTGGCCAAGGCGTTGGCGACGTGCGTTTTAATAGCCTGAAGCGCCATCGTTGCCGCCTGTTTGACTGCCGCGGGGGCAGCAGGTCAGTCGACCTGTGACCGCTCTAGCGTACAGTGGAGACAGAGCGCTAGATGCTTCGGGTGACCGCATTGGATCGGCCTGGGATGGAGCGTGAGACCAGCAAGATCTGCTCGGCCAGCCGGTCGTGTGATAGGGGGCCGCAAGCGTAGGCAGTGTCACTGTAGTCAGACACCGGCGCACTCGATGTCAACGCAGGCGCACAACACGCCAGCTAGTTGGTTGGTTGCACGCACGTGCGCACTCATCGGCCAGCGAGGGAGACGCAAAATGACACGCTGCACCCGCTCCTGCGGGTCCGTGTGCGAGCGAAGCGGCTGATAACGAACCACCACGGATTGCCGCCTTCTTTTTTTGGCGATGGCTATACTCAAAGCGAGCCCGTGCTGGCGTGCGGGTGTGGGAGAGACGGCTATGGCTAAGTACTTGATTGAAGCAACCTACACGGCGGACGGTGCCAAGGGGTTGTTAGCCGAAGGGGGATCGAAGCGCAAGGAAGCCGTGGAAGCGGCCATCAGAGATATGGGCGCGGTCGTTGAATGCTTCTACTATGCATTCGGCGAGCGCGACCTTGTCGTCGTCGTCGATGCGCCCGATGCGATCAGCGTCGCCGCCTTGAACTTACAAGTGGCCGCCGCAGGCGGCGCGAGGACCAAAACCACGGCGTTGCTGACGCCGCAGGAGATCGATCAGGCAACCCAAAAGGCAGTGTCGTACCGCCGCCCCGGCGGCTGACAGCCGGTACTCGCGGGTTGGCTGGCCCATGGAAGGGCCTTTCCCGCCAAGATACCGATTCTGATTCGGGCAAGTCGAAAGGCTTGCTCTTGTCAATCGGCGACGATTGCAGCCCGCATGCTCCGTTTAACGAAGCCCGGGGAGATCAATCGCAACGCTGGAATCAAGGGGAGACAGACTCATGCACAGGCGCTCTACACTGATATTGCTGGCGGTGTTCTTCGCCGCCGCTTTGCTTGCCGGCGCTGCCGGCAACGTCGATGCCGCGACGGGCGCGGCCGGCACTGCCCCCGTCGTTCACGGGACCTACACCGACACCAACGGCATGACCCGACTGGTGTTTAAAAACGCCCGGGTGACGATCACCCGCCTGGGCATCATGCAGGGCATCTTCAAATACGCGGTCGAAGGCAGCGAGATCACCGTCTCCGGGGCGAATAACGGTCAGGCCATGCTGCTGGAGATTGACGACCAAGGCTGCATCCTCGGCGTGCCCGGCACCGCCAAACTCTGCAAAAGCGAGAACGAAGCCAAGGCCGGCGCGAAGGCCACGGGCGTGTCGGGCGTTTATATGTCGTCCAACCCCGGCGAGGGCGGCTTTCGCTTCGATTTCCACGCCGACCGCACGGTCGAGATGTCCGGCCAGGGCATCAGCTTAGTGGGCCATTACGCCGTGGCCGGCAAGAAGGTCACCATCACCGCACCGAGAAGCGCCGGCGGCCAGACGATGGTGATGCAGGTCAACGAAAGGGGCTGCATCGTCGGCGCAGATGTGGGCGAGCTGTGCAAAGCCGAAGCAAACGCCAAGATAGGGCCCAACGCCGGCTCCCGCGCCGCCGGGATTTGGCGCACCTATGCGGGTACTGTGCCCACGGCGGGCCCCATTCGCTATGTCTTCCATAACGATGGCACGGTGGTGATGTCGGCCAAAGGCGCCAGCGTGAGCGCCACCTACAGCGTGGCAGGCAAGACCGTCACCATCACCGGACCCAAGGCCGCGGGCGGTGAGTCCTTTGTCCTGCAGATCGACGACAAGGACTGTCTCTACAGTCCGGAGAAACCGACGGGACCCAGACTTTGCCGGCAGTAACCGATACGCCGTTGGGCTTGCGATCGCTCTCGCGATTGACAGAGCCGACCGGGGGTAACCAACGCTGCTCACCGTGGGCTCGCAGCGCGCGCAACGCCTGCCGGGCATGCCGTAAACTGTCGAATCCATTTCAGTGCTCGTGATGGGGAGAGGGGCGTAATCCTTTGAACGACCTTCGACGTGAGCTGGGGGCGGTCGCCGAGCTGATCGCTGATTACCGCGAGCGCCTGCCCGCGGCGCGCGTGGCGCCGCTGTCCGGGCGCGCCGAGGTGGGCTCGGCACTCGGCGGTGGCGTGCCCGCCGGACCCACCTCGCTCGAGCAGGTGATCGGAGAACTCGTCGCCGCGGCGACGCCGGGGCTGATGGCCTCGGCGGGGCCGCGCTACTTCGGGTTCGTGATCGGCGGCTCGCTCGATGCCGCGCTCGTCGCCGACATCCTCGCTGCAGGCTGGGACCAGTGCGCGTTCAACGAAGCGCTGTCGCCGGCGGCCATCGCGGTCGAGGACGTTGCGGGGCGCTGGCTGAAAGAACTCCTCGGCCTGCCGGCCTCGGCCTCGGTCGGTTTCGTCACCGGGGCGCAGACGGCGAACACGGTCGGCCTGGCAGCGGCGCGCTGGTGGGTGCTGAACCAGGCTGGCTGGGACGTGGGGCGGGACGGTCTTTTCGCTGCCCCAAGGATACGGTTGCTGGTGGGCGCCGAGCGCCACGCCACGATCGATCGGGCCGTTCGCTTGCTCGGGCTCGGGGAAAGCGCGATCGAAGAGGTGCCGGCGCTGCCGACCGGCGCCATGGATACCAACGCTCTGGCGACGGCCTTCGCGGACGCCGCCGCCCGCCCGACCGTCGTCTGCGCGCAGGCCGGTAACGTGAACACCGGCGCGTGCGACGATCTCCGTGGCGCGGCACAAGCCGCCCGCGCCGCGGGTGCCTGGCTGCACGTGGACGGCGCGTTCGGCCTGTGGGCGGGCGCGAGCCCGCGCACGCGCCATCTGGTCCAGGGGCTTGAGCTGGCCGACTCGTGGGCGTGCGACGGGCACAAGTGGCTGAACGTGCCATACGACTCCGGTTATGCGATTTGCGCCCATCCGGACGTCCATGCCACGGCGATGGCATACACGGCATCCTACCTCACGGGGCAGGACGCGGACCGGGCGTTCGCCGGCGGCGACTTCGTGCCCGAGTCCTCGCGCCGCGCACGGGGCTTCGCGACCTGGGCTGCGATCCGCTCGCTCGGGCGTTCGGGGGTTGCCGGCCTCATTGAGCGCTGCTGTGCACTCGCCCAACGCTTCGCGGATGGGCTGAGCGCTCTCAATGGCGTTGAGGTCGTCAACGAGGTGGCCCTCAACCAAGTGCTCGTTCGCGTCGGAGACGAGGCAACGACCAATCGCATCGCGCGGTGGCTGCAGGACGAGGGAACGCTGTGGCTCGGGGCGACCACCTGGCGGAGCGAACGGCTGCTGCGGATCTCGGTGTCCAACGGGTCGACGACCGAGAAGGACATAGAC
>Ga0102962_1000643_pt1 | contig 15593 bp, 14 predicted proteins | sample SalPonF2_C_D2_MG_FD_84519 | JGI IMG/M metagenome (GOLD analysis project Ga0102962, IMG submission 84519) | Salt pond soil microbial communities from South San Francisco under conditions of wetland restoration - Salt Pond MetaG SF2_C_D2_MG ...
AAGGAATTACCTCATTTTCTCCCCTGCTGAAGAGTCGAACATTATGAAAGGATGAATTAATCGTTTTGGCTTTAGAAACCTTTTTAAGAGATAACAACTCGTTATTAAAAGGAAGATGTGTCTTCTTTTGAGCCCTTAACTCATTTAAAATAAGTTCTTTTTGATTTATTAAAGCTTCATCAACAGAATCAATCATCAAATAGTGAAAGGCGATTGCAAAAATGATGGTCCATATGGCAAGTATGAATAGAAATAATGAAAGATAGTAACGCCTTGTTTTGGTAAGAAGCTTCAAGATATTATGAATTTATAACCAATTCCGTATACAGTTTCGATATAATCTTTCCCATTAATCTCCGACATTTTTTTCCTCAGATTCTTGATATGTGCGTAAACGAAATCAAAAGAATCTGCCGAATCCATATTATCCCCCCACAAATATTCTGCGATTGACTGCTTCGTTATCACCCTGTTTTTATTAGATATAAAATAATACATAAGGTCATATTCTTTACGGGTCAGTGACAGTTTAGTTTTTTCAATAAAAATTTTCCGCTCATCAGGTATGATGGTAATTTCATTGAAATTTTGTTCTTTTCTGCCGCTGAAAAACTTACGCCTCAGAAGTGCTTTAACCCGGGCATTCAATTCAGACAAATGAAAAGGCTTGGTCAGATAATCATCAGATCCTATATTTAAACCTTTGATGCGATCTTCCAGTGAACCTTTGGCTGATATAATGATTATACCGGCATTCGACTTTATGGCTTTCAACTCCTGAATAAGGGTCAATCCATTACCATCTGGTAATGATATATCCACGAGAATACAATCATAATCATAAACATGGATCTTCATATTGGCCATATCATAATCATATGCCAATTCACAAATATATCCCTCTTTGTCAAAATAGCGCTGAATGCTGTCGGCCAGCGATTCCTCATCTTCTACAACCAGTATCTTCACAGATTATATCCACTATTTTAATGTTATCATCTACAGAAGCAATTCTTTTAGCTATAACGTACTAACTCCGAATTATTCTATACGGTTTTTTATAATGACTTTATTAATTCGCGATTTGCCCTTCGCTGCATGAGTTGATACACTTTTCTTGATAAAATTTTTAATCGGGGATCGGCCTCTTCTTCAGCTATCGGTGTAAAACAAGCGATTACGTAACGAATCCTGCCATTGTCTACAATACCCACATCATTCGTCCAATAACGCCACCAGCCGGTTTTATGATAAAACATAACATTTTTGGGTAATCCGGCAGCTAATTTCGTCGTATCACGCTGACGGCCAAGAAAAGTTTTCATCTGCATACTAACCCATGGATTCACCAGTTTATTTTCATAAACTTTGTACATAAAATCGGCCGCATGCAAAGCACATGTCACGGTTCCTCTGATTTTTTTATATCCGGGGTCTTCATATTTTCTGCTCAGGAATTTCCGGGTTACTTCACTGCCATACCATCCATTATCATGAATAAGCTTATTAATGTTAGGTCTTCCAGCCAAATCAATCATGCAATTTGCAGCTGAATTGTCACTTCTCGTTAACATAAGGTCGAGCAGATAATTAACCGTAACCGTGTCACCATCCTGCAATAATGGTCGGGGATCCGTACGAATTTCTTTAACACTATCAACCGCATTAGGAAATCGTACGACATAGGACGTAGTTAATGAATATTTCCCTTCACTAATTTGATGTAACACTTCAGCCCCAACATACATTTTATAAACACTTGCCGGATAAATGAAGTTATCATAATGTACGCCTCCAAGTTGTGGTTTCTTTCCCATTAAATCGATCACCGCAAATGATATTTGCTCGGTCCCATCCGCTCCAACATTATATATACTATCTAATTTTACCGATTTTACGATTTTCAATAAGGAATCAGAAAGGGTTGGATCAACGTTATAATAGGTCGGTACGGTTACCTTTTGAGCAATAGCTGGTTTTACATTTATTAGCACGAGCAAAAACAAGATGTAACAATATTTCATAAACATTATTTTTTTGTTTAAAAACCGAAAGCGTTTACAGGATAGGAATATAGGCTTTCTGAGGAAATAAAAAACAGGGGAATCAGCACTTTCTGATAAAAAAAGCCGTTGTCGAACGACAACGGCTTTTTTTATCAAATTCTAATCAATCAAACTTTTTTCTTTTTCTTGTGCTTCAGAACCTTGGCATCAATATAAAAGATTGTTTCCTCAGCAATATTCTTAACCTGATCACCGCCCCGTTCCAGTTTACGGATCATCGAAAGGAGGGTCAGGCAATGGTAAATTTTATCAGGTTCTCTTTTAATTATGGCAGCCAGCACTTCATTGGCATTAGCATTTACTTCATTAAGGATTTCATCTCTTTTGAAGATAGAACGAGCCAGTTTGGAATCTTCATGTTCAAAAGCCTCGGCCGCATCCTTCAGCATATCTTTCATGGTATCGAACATGACAAGCACTTTACTTTCATCTAATAACTCTTTTTCAAAAGCATTATCTACATCCATAACCAGTCTTGAAATTCCATCGGCGATATCACCCAGACGTTCGAGATTGTAATTAATTTTCAAGACCGCAAGCACAAAACGTAAATCTACCGCAACCGGACAAAACAGGGCAAAAATATCTTCACAATCTCTATCGAGTTTTAATTCGTAAGCATTGACTCTCTTTTCGTTCGTTATGACTTCGTGAGCCATATCATCATCAAAGTTCACGAGAGCTGTTTCACATTTATCAATTTGTGAATGTACCAAATTCCACATATTTAAAGCTTCCGACTTCAGAAGCTCTAATTCGGTATGTAATTGTGTCATAAAAACACTCCCCTTTCAATAATTAACTAAATCTCCCGGTGATATAGCTTTGTGTCTTCTCATTTTTCGGATTGGTAAATACTTGTTTTGTATCACCATATTCTTTTAATTCGCCCAGGTAGAAGAATGCGGTTTTATCACTAATCCTTGCTGCCTGCTGCATATTGTGCGTTACAATAATAATGGTATATTTTTCTTTCAATTCATAGATCAAATCTTCAATTTTTGAAGAAGAGATCGGATCCAGTGCAGATGTTGGTTCATCAAGCAGCAATACTTCCGGCTTCATAGCGATTGCGCGGGCTATACATAGCCGTTGTTGTTGACCTCCAGATAAGAAAGTTCCCTTATTATATAATGTTTCTTTCACTTCATCCCATAATGAAGCTCCTTTTAGAGCTTCTTCCACGATGGCATTCCGCTCATCTTTGCTTATTTTAATGCCATTTAATTTATAGCCAGCGATTACATTATCATATATGCTCATGGTGGGAAACGGATTTGGCCGCTGGAAAACCATTCCTATCTTTCTTCTCAGAACAATGGGGGAAATATTATATACATTTTCATTATCCAAATAGATTTTACCACTTGTGCGGGCGCCACTTGTTAATTCGTGTATTCTGTTAATACAACGGATAAACGTGGTTTTGCCGCAACCAGATGGTCCCATTATAGAAATAATACGATTACGCGGAATCTTGATATTGATATTTTTCAATACCTGATGATCCCCGTAAAAAGCATTAAAATCTTCAGTTTTTAGAACTGCACTTTCCATTTTCTAACCGCCAATTTACTAAAAATATTTAATAACAAAATTACAAATACAAGTATCAACGAAGCGCCCCAGGCTAATTGATGCCAATTATTGTATGGACTTGTGGCATAATTGAATATCAATAATGGCAAACTATCTGTTGGTTTAAAAATATTTGTATTCATATAGGGACTACCGAATGCTGTAAATAACAATGGAGCCGTCTCTCCGGCAATCCTCGCTACGCTTAACATAATTCCAGTGATTATACCACTGGCACCGGATGGCAAAATTACTTTTAAAATAACCCTATAATAGGGAGTTCCCAAAGCCAATGCGGCTTCTTTTAGTGATTCGGGCATCAATTTCAACGTCTCCTCTGTTGTACGAATCACAACCGGGAGCATCATAAATGCCAGGGCAACACTACCGGAAAAAGCACTGAACCCTTTGGCAGGTTCAACTACAATAATGTATGCCATGATACCCAAAACAATAGATGGGGTTCCATTTAAAATCTCTAAACCCGATCGTGCCCAATCCGCTAACCTGCTATTCTTATATTCGCTTAGATAAATACCCGCACCGATTCCAATGGGAATCGCAAGTACAGATGCTACCAATACGATTAAAAATGTACCGACTATGGCATTTGATATTCCGCCACCGCTTTCGCCGGGTGGTTTGGGTAAAGAAACCAGGAAATGCCAATTGATCGCGGTTATACCCTGTTTTAAGATATAAAATAAGATAAAAATAAGAGGCAGGGTGGTAATTAAAGCAAATGAAATAACAGCGATACGAAATAAGCTATCTTTAAATTTTCGATATGCAACTTTGTTATCTGCCATGCCGTTACAAGGAATATCGTTTAGTTATACGTTTTCCAATAAAATTTATAACCATTGTTATTAGAAATAATATGAGTCCGATCTCAATAAGAGAAGATAGATAAAGATTTCCGCTGGCCTCAGTAAATTCATTAGCGATAACACTTGCCATTGTATTCCCCGTGCTAAAAATACTTGTCGGAAGGTTATTTGTGTTTCCAATTACCATTGTCACTGCCATTGTCTCGCCAAGAGCACGACCGAGAGCCAAAATAATTCCAGCAAGTATACCTGACCAAGTGTAAGGTATAATCACTTTTTTTATTACTTCATAACGTGTTGCCCCCAACGAGTAAGCCGCTTCTTTCAGGTTGCCGGGTACTAAACTAATTACCTCTCTGCTCACGGAAGCCGAATAAGGAATGATCATCACAGCGAGTATTATAGAGGATGCTAAGACCCCTAAACCATATGGCGGAGCTCCTAATTCCATTTCAACAGATCGTATGATGGGAACTAAAACAAATAACCCCCAGAAACCATATATAACTGAGGGGATACCTGCTAACAATTCAACCGCATTCTGTAATACTTCCGACATCCAGCCTGATCGAAAATACTCTCCTAAATACAAACTGAGAGCCAGCGAGAATGGTGCTGAAATAATCAGAGCCAGAAATGAGGTTAATAGCGTTCCGACAATAAAAGGTAAGGCCCCAAATTTATCTTTAACAGGATTCCAGGTAGTCCCGTAAATAAATTTAATACCGAATGTTTTAAGTGAAGGCCATGAATTAATAATTAATACTAAGAAAAGAGCTACGACAATTAATATAACGGTCACTATTGCAAATAATAGTAGCCCTTTAAAAATTTTTTCTTTAAGAGATAACAGACTTATGTTTTTTATATCAGAATGATCCACATTCTTACCAGATATTATGAATAAAATCTCTTTTTAAAATGAGTCCGTGATAATACGAAAAAAGTAGATAAAATTTTTAAAACCCGTCAAAATGTCATAGGGTTCCTGTGAAAATTCACCAGGAACCCTATGATATCAATGTTAATGTAAAGATTCAATCCTTACAATACTCTTCTTTCTATAAATATCGATTATTTATTCTGAAGCAGTGTTTGATTACCATATTTAACCGACTTTAAAATATTATCGGCAACTTTGACGGCAGCTTTCGGCAGCGGAGCATAGTTTAAAGGCTTGGTGAATTTTTGTCCGTCATGAATCATCCACCATACTAAGTTTACTAAGGCTTTTGCTTTAGCTTCTGAGCGACCGTTATATTTTTGTTGCTTATAAAGCAGTACCCAGGTAAATCCGGAAATAGGATAACCTTGTTTGGCATCGGTATTGGTAATAATCGCACGAGCATCAGCCGGCATTTTTATATTAGCAGCCAAACTGGTGGACTCGAGCGTAGGCTTGATATAATTACCGCTCTTATTTTGCATTTCAGCTACAGGCATGTTGTTTTGAAGCGCATAGATCAGCTCAACATATCCAAATCCACCGGGAGTATTTTTGATGATACCGGCTACGCCAGGATTACCTTTTCCTCCCAAACCTACAGGCCAATCGAGAGATTTACCGAATCCAACTTTATTGCTCCAGGCTTTACTTACTTTGGAAAGATAGTTACTGAAGATAAAGGTTGTTCCACTTCCATCAGAACGGTGAACAACGGTAATCTGCATATTCGGTAATTTAGCACCCGGATTAATTTTTTCGATTCGGGGATCATTCCATTTCTTGATTTTACCCAGATAGATATCAGCGAGTACTGAAGGTGTGAACCGTAATTTGGGTTTGCCTGGTAAATTGTAACTCATCGTTACCGCACCTAAACAGGTAGGAATATGAACGATAAAAGCAGGAGCTTTCTTTTCTTCTTTATCGCTTAACGGAGCATCAGACCCACCAAAATCGATGATTTTACTTTCGAGCTGACGAATTCCTCCCCCAGATCCAATACCTTGGTAGTTAACCTGAATACCCGTTTTTTTATTATAAGCATCGAACATCTTGGTATAGATAGGATATGCAAAGGTAGAACCCGCACCCATTATATGTTGAGCTCCACCGGCACTTTTTTCCATTTTGGAAGTATTAGCCGCCGATTGGGCCTTGTTATTCGATTTTTTGCCGCCGCCACATGCTGTAAATGTCAACGCAACAGCAATTGCAAAAAATAAACTTGTTAATTGGTGAAATTTAGATTTCATAGTTAGATTTTTGATTTGTTTTTTATATCGAAGTATAAAAGTAATATGAATAAAAGTATCAGGACCAATACCATGATCGGCCCTTCTTGTTTTTTTAGAAATTAAAGTACCATGTTACCCGAGCTACAACATCACTCTTTCTGCTTGGATTATTACCCATAGCCGAATAGCTGTTGATCCAGATATTTGGCATTAAGTCAACCATATGAGAAACTTTGTAATCCAATCCAAATAAAGTGAAATCTTCTTTGTAGCCGGTATAATTCTTTTTCGTATCCGGATTGAAAAGGTCCTGACGTACGAAACCATTCAATTTGCCTTTAACGAGTGTACCGTGTGCGAAAAATGATATACCGGTTGGAGTTTCATCTAACATATTGGGTCCAACAGTTATGGCATTCTTTCTGTATTGTTTGAATGCGGATACACCAACTGTCAGATTTGTGTTCTGATATCCCACAAAACCTTTCAATGTGGTTTTATCCTGATTTTGCTTTCCTCCTTCATAGTCGGCATAGGCCTCTAACAATAACTTCTTATTGAGAAGTTTGGCATGCACTTCACCATATACCTTTTTGAATTTGTTATTTTCAACATTGGCTCCGGTACCATTCCCGACCATGAAATAGTATCCGAAAACTCCATTTGAATCGAAATTCCCTTTCACAGCAACTCCGAGATCATTCGAACCACCGATATGACGCATATCGAGTAATGTTTTTTCGACAGAACGATACCCCCAGATGTGTTCAGTAAAAGTTGCGAACGTCGGGGTACCCGTCTGTCCAATGACAATTGTACCATTGGGGATCACGTTATTTATCGCGATATCCGCATTTTTAAGGTAAAATGCACGATGTCCGTCTGTCAATACATTACCTCCGCCTTCCTGTGCCAGCTCAATCTTCGTAGATATATCGGGTGTGAATTGATAGGTATAGCCAAAATATACCCGGCGAATATCAAACGCATTCCCATCTTTTTTAGTGGATGCATATTGAGCATGACTGAATGAATTAACTTCACCTCCCATTTTGTAGTAATAATCACCAAAAAATTTGGCAAAAATTTTACCATGAGGTTTAAAATTAGTGGATGATTGTGCCTGAGCGTTATTTGTTACAGACAATAAAAATCCACCTATCATAATAATTAATAAACCAAAAACGTATTTTGGTCTTGATATAAAATTAACCACGTAACCTGCCTTTTTTTTGTTCTAATTAATAACCTACCCAAAAGAACGGCTCTTATGTTAACTCGAATTTATCTTAATGTTAATTAATTGTTAACATTTCCAACTTCTCATTAAAACCTTGCATAAAAAACAGATATCGCTGATTCCTGGAAATAGACAATTTTACTTTCTTCATGAAATTGAGATTGTCGTATAAGGTTATTCAAAAAAAAAGGAGCAGATGTTTAAATCTGCTCCTTTTACGCATGAGGTGACAGGTCTAACTAACTCTTATGTCACTCACTGTGTGTGGATGTATGGAAATAATTTTACATCATGATACAAATATGGTGTGTATCCAATCATGTGTATCTTCTTTTTCGCCATATTGTATGGCGGTTACTTCGTTATATAATCTTTGAGCATACGGACCGATTTTATCTTCATCAAGGGTGATTACCTTGCCTTCATGTTCGATACGTCCTACCGGTGATATAACAGCCGCAGTACCCGTTCCGAATGCTTCTTGCAACGTACCTTTTTCATATGCTTCAAAAACCTCATCAATGGATATCCGTCGTTCCTCGACCGGAATACCCCATTCCTTGGATATTTGAATAACCGAATCGCGGGTTACTCCACCTAAAATACTGCCTTCCAGTGGCGGGGTGATGAGTCGGTCGCCAATCTTGAAAAAGATATTCATGGTGCCGACCTCTTCAATATATTTATGCTCAATCGCATCGAGCCAAAGTACCTGGGTAAATCCTTTTTTGTGAGCTTCCTGAGCAGGTAAAATGGTTGGAGCATAATTACCGGCCGTTTTAATAAATCCGGCTCCTCCTTGTACGGAACGCACATATTTCCCTGAGGTAAGCAAACTTACAGGATTAATACCTTCCTTATAATAGGCGCCTACAGGAGAATTAATAATAAAGAAACGATACGTTTGAGACGCTTTTACAGCCAAATGCTCATCCGTAGCAAAAATAAAAGGTCGAATATAAAGTGCATTTCCTTTTTTTGTAGGTACCCAATCATGATCCATATTGATCAGCAGATCCAGAGCGTTGATAAAGGTATCTTTATCCGTCTCCGGTATGCACATTCTCCGGCATGATTTATTCAGCCTTGCATGATGTTTATCCGGACGAAAGACATTGATATTTCCGTTTTTATTACGAAATGCTTTCATTCCTTCAAATATTGCCTGACCATAATGTAATGCGGCAAGTGATGGAAGAAATTCGATTTTTTGAAAGGGGACGATTTCCGGTTGCTGCCATTTACCATCACGATATTCTATAGAGAACATATGATCGGTGAACTGACGTCCAAATCCCGGATTATCAAGATCAACATCATTAATTCTGCTTGTTTCCGTTTCCGTTATTGAAAATTGATCGGACAGCTCTTTATCAATAATTGATTCTGTTATACTATTATCCGGCATATCAGGCTTGCTCCTGTAATTCATTTTTATTTTGCTGAATGATTTTCAGTATTTGATCTCCGACTTCTTCCGTATTCAGGACTTTATCATCACTTCCGGCAGCAAGATCAGCTGTTCGAAAACCATTATCCAAAAATGCTTCGATTGCGGATTCAATTAATCCTGCCGCATCATTCATGTTAAGGGAATAACGGAATAATAAAGCCACAGATGCTATAGCGGCCAATGGATTAGCTTTATGAGTACCGGCTATATCCGGAGCCGATCCGTGAACGGGCTCATACAAACCCGGACCATTCCCTAAGCTCGCTGAGGGAAGCATTCCGATCGATCCGGTTAACATAGAAGCTTCGTCACTTAAAATATCACCAAACATATTCCCTGTAACAATGACATCAAATTGTCCCGGATTACGAACCAACTGCATGGCACAGTTATCAACGAGCAGATGATTCAACTCCACCTCAGGATATCGTTTAGCAACTTCAAGAACAACTTTTCTCCAAAGTCGAGAGGTATCCAAAACATTGGATTTGTCTACGGAACATACACGGCCGTCACGTTTCTTGGCAGCCTCAAATGCGGCAACGGCAATCCGTTCAATTTCGGATGTCCGGTAATCCATGGTGTCTACCGCATGTTCCTCCTCACCTTCCTGTTTAATATAGCGAGGTTTACCAAAATATATTCCTCCAGTCAGCTCACGGACAACCAATAAGTTAACTTTCTCAATCACTTCTTTTTTCAAAGTGGATGAATCGGTGAGCGCTTTATAGACTTTGACGGGACGAAGGTTTGTATAGAGTCCCAAAGCATTCCGAATTCCCAATAAACCGGCTTCGGGTCGTTTATCTTTGGGTTGGGTATCCCATTTTTCACCGCCGACCGCACCAAGTAGCACCGCATCCGATTTTTTAGCGGCTTCGATCAATACATCACTGATCGGTTCGCCCCAGGTATCGATCGCAGCACCGCCAAAGGGAAACTCCTCACATTCAAATTCAACATCAAATAATTTACCGGTCGCATAAAGAACCCGTAACGCTTGATTCGTAACTTCCGGACCAATTCCATCGCCGGGTAAAACGGTTATTTTTTTTGTATCAGACATTCCTCAGCTAACCTCTTTTTCTTTTTCGGGTACCATTCCCATTTTACGGGCATACTTGAATATTCCGCCGGCTGCTATAATATCTTCAACACTACCTAACGGCTTAAGCGGATAGGATTTATCCTGCGTTACATTTTTAAGAACCCGGTCTTTTTTATGGATTTCGAGTTCATCATTCGTTTTTACTTCTTTGCTAAGGTCTTCCATACTTTCAAGCGGAATCACAAATCCACCATCAACCGAATTGCGATAAAAAATTCGTGCGTATGATGGAGCCACAATCGCTTTAACACCTGCAATCTGCAATGCAGCAGGAGCGTGTTCTCGTGATGAGCCACAACCGAAATTCGGTCCTGCTACAATGATATTAAATTCTGATTCAAATGCATCATCTTTAACCAATGGAATGTTTCCTTGCGGAAGTCCCGACTCTTCAATCGGTGTTCCTGACAAGGCGTATTTCCCATAGAATTTACGTTCTTCAGGATCCTCCAAACTATAGACAAGATGTTGAGCAGGAATAATCTGATCTGTGTCTATATTTTTACCTAAAACAAACGCTTTACCCTTAATTATATCTTCTGCCATGTGTTTATAAATTCGTTTTAATCTTTCGTTATCAGATCATCATAAATTCATTTAAGAATTATGAATGGTCTATTAATTAATATATTCGCGTGGATCTGTGATTTTACCGTTTAACGACGAGGCCGCAACAGTATATGGTGATGCCAGATAAACGGATGATTTTTTAGATCCCATACGGCCGGGGAAATTTCTATTTGTTGTCGAGATACAAACTTCTTCACCATTTAAACGACCGAAAGTATCTTCAGGTCCGCCTAAACAAGCAGCACAAGAAGCATTACCGATGTTACATCCGGCTTCTTCAAAAATATTTTTCAGACTTTGACCATCAATTTTCTCAGTTGATAAGCCTTGTTTAACTTCAGTCGTCGCCGGTACGATAAAGGTATCGATCGCCACTTTACGACCTTTCAGGATTTTGGCCGCAGCTACGAAGTCGGATAATTTACCTCCGGTACAGGAACCGATATAAGCTCTTGTCAATGGCGTTCCGGCAACTTCTTCAGCCGTAGCTTTGTTATCCGGGCTGTGAGGCTTCGCTACCATCGGAACCATTTCTTCCAGGTTGTATTTATACTGACTATAGTATTTAGCATCCGGATCACTGTGGAATAATTCATAATCAGCATCAGAACGGCTTTTTACGTATTCCTCGGTCACTTCATCAGGTTCCACAACGCCATTTTTCCCGCCGGCTTCAATCACCATATTAGTGATCGTCATACGCGATTCAATATCCATCGCTTTAATACCCGGACCGGCGAATTCCATGGTTCGATATGTGGCACCGTCAACTCCGATATCACCAATAATTCTGAGAATGATATCTTTGGCCATAACATATGGCGGCATGGAATCACCTTCGAAATAGAACTGCATCGTTTCAGGCACTTTCACCCAGAGTTTTCCGGTTCCCATGATGAAAGCGGCATCGGTGTTCCCAATACCCGTAGCAAATTCACCAAAAGCTCCAGCTGTACAGGTGTGAGAATCCGTGCCAAACAATACTTCGCCCGGACGCGTAAAACCTTCTTCAGGAAGCGCCACATGGCAGACTCCTTTATAACGATCGGTGCCAACATCATAATAGTTGGGCAATGTATGTTCTGAAGCAAAAGCCCTCAGGATATCTACATTACGATTGGCATATTTATCTTCTGTAAAGATATAGTGGTCGGGAATAATGACTAACTTATTTTTGTCCCAAACTTGTGCATCTTCACCAAATTCATTTTTAAAAATGGAAATGGTCGGTGGTCCGCAAACATCATGTGTCATCAACACATCAACGTCGATCCAGACGCTTTCGCCTGGTTCCACTTCCCGTTTTCCACTATGTTTCGCTAATATTTTCTCAGTGAGTGTCATACTCATTGTTCGTATTCTCCTATTAAAATATTTTCAAATTAATATATTATCACTCAAATCAGACTGATTTCATCTGCATTTTTCCATTAGTCCGCGCCGATTTGAAATTTTTATTCAGAATCCGAATGATATCCTTATCGGGCACCGTTTTTTTCTGGTCAGCGAGACTGGTAAATTTTTGGTAAACGAAATCGAGTTCATCTTTATTGAGTTTAAAACCGAGCGATTCTACTTTTTGACGCAGTGCAAACCGTCCGGAATGTTTTCCCAAAATAATACGATTAGCCGAAAGTCCGACAGACTGTGGAGTCATGATTTCGTACGTCATCGGATTATTAAGTACACCGTGTTGATGAATGCCGGCTTCATGTGCAAACGCATTTTCACCAACAATCGCTTTATTAGGCTGAACTCCTTTGCCTGTTATCTGGGAAAGTAAATTACTGGAAGCGAATATTTCTTCCGTCTTGATATCGGTATACTCTGAAAAATCTTTTTCTCTGGTCTTAATAACCATGGCGATTTCTTCGAGAGAAGCATTACCGGCTCTTTCACCAATTCCGTTAATCGTACATTCAATTTGTAATGCTCCGTTTCTGATGCCAGCCAATGAATTTGCCACAGCCAGTCCCAAGTCGTTATGACAATGCACGCTGATGATTGCTTTATCAATATTTGGGACATTTTCGTGGATATTTTTGATCAACTCTCCATATTCCCATGGAAGAGCATATCCAACCGTATCAGGTACATTTATGATACTTGCTCCCGCATCGATAGTGGCAGTAAAAATTTCATACAAAAATTCAGGATCACTTCTTGAAGCGTCCTCAGCGGAAAATTCAACTTCATCACAGAATTTTCGAGCATGTTCGACAGCGGAGACGGCAGATTCAACGACTTCTTCCCTGGTCTTCTTCAATTTATATTTCATATGAATATCTGAAGTCGCGATAAATGTATGAATGCGCGGTTTTTCAGCAAATTCAAGCGCTTTAGCCGCTCTGTCGATGTCCTGATGCCTGGTACGGCAGAGAGCGGCAACGGTACTTTTTTTAATGATTTTCCCAATTTCTCTTACCGTTTGAAAATCGCCCTCAGAGGCAATAGGAAATCCGGCTTCCATAACGTCAACCTGTAAATTTTCCAACTGCTGTGCCATCCGGAGTTTTTCCTCCTGATTCATACTGTAACCAGGTGATTGCTCCCCATCTCTCAAAGTCGTGTCAAAAATGCTGATTTTATTTTCCATAGCTATGATATTATTTAAAATTAGGTCACTGTAATGATTTTCACGTAATTACCCATAATGCTCTTTAGAACATTGTTCAGGCGGTATAGGTTACGGAAGGATGATAGTCGATCATTTAGGTCCAATAGTCGTCTTAGCATAGCTATTCTCCTCTTCATTCTGTTTTTGTTGATTGAGTAAGTAGTAATTAAAACTGTCGGATAAGGCCTGCCAGCTGGCATCAATAATATTTTCAGAAACGCCAATGGTGCCCCAGTATTTCTCTTCATTCGTACCTGATTCAATAAGAACCCGTACCTTGGCATCCGTACCATCTTTCCCATTCAGGACCCGAACTTTATAATCAGTCAGTTTCATGGCTTCAACTTCCGGATAAAATTGATTTAAAGCTTTCCTGAGTGCACGGTCAAGAGCGCTTACCGGTCCGTTACCTTCCGAAGCGCAATGTTCTTTTTTGCCATTTACTTTAAGACGAATCGTTGCCTCCGAGCGGCATTTACCCGATCCGTTTTTCTCAATAATGACACGCAAGCCTTCCAGCTCAAAAAATTGCTGGATCGGTTCGGTCATTCGTTTTACTAATAATTCAAATGAAGCTTCTGCTGCTTCATATTGATATCCTTCATTTTCAAGTTTCTTCAGCTCCCCGACAATCTCAGGAATATTGTGCTGTGTGCTGTCCAGCTTCATCCCAAGCTCGTCAGATTTATACATAATATTGCTTTTACCGGATAGGTCAGAAACCAATACTCTGCGACGATTACCCACCAATTCCGGATTAATATGCTCATATGTATTGACATTTTTCATGACCGCACTAACGTGGATACCCCCTTTGTGTGCAAAAGCACTGCTTCCCACAAATGGTAATTTGTTATCCTGTTGAAGATTGGCCAATTCACTAACAAAACGTGAAAGACTTGATAAGCGCTGAAGCTGTTTTTCACTAACTACGTCGTACCCTCTCTTTAATTGTAAATTAGGGACGATAGAACATAAATTCGCATTACCGCAACGTTCGCCGTACCCGTTGATTGTACCTTGAACATGAACACACCCAGCTCGAACGGCAGCCATTGAATTGGCTACAGCCAACTCTCCGTCATTGTGAGCATGGATACCTAATGGAGTATCTACTTTAGCACTCACCTCATTGATAATCCGGGTGATTTCCTCAGGCAGTGAACCGCCATTCGTATCACATAAGACTAAAACATCAGCTCCGCCTTCCTGAGCGGCTAATAACGTTTTAATCGCATATTCCGGATTATCTTTGTAGCCATCAAAGAAATGTTCCGCATCATAGATCACTTCCCGGTCATGTTTCTTAAGATAATCAACGGATTGATAAATAATCTTCAGATTTTCTTCAGGCTTAATTTTCAGGGCTTCATAAACATGTAAGAGCCAGCTTTTTCCGAAGATAGAATTCACCGGAGTTTCAGCCTGAACAAGAGCCTGCAGATTAGAATCATCTGCAGGTTCCCGATCAGCTCTGTGTGTGCTTCCGAATGCTACAATTTTTGCATTTTTAAACGTACGCTTCTTGACTTTTTCAAAGAATAACATGTCCTTCGGATTAGAACCGGGCCATCCGCCTTCAATATAGCGAATGCCAAGATCGTCTAACCGTTCCGCTATTCTTATTTTATCTTCAGCGGAAAAGGCTACTTTTTCGCCTTGAGTACCATCGCGTAACGTTGTATCGAACAGATCTATGTGAGGTGATTGCATAATTATTTCCTTATGCGTTTTCTGGCATCCAGTTCATCATTTTACGTAGCTTCTTACCGACCTTCTCAATTTCCAATGCACGATGTTGTGCACGGTTGGCTTCAAGAGAAGGAAGTCCGGCTTTGTTTTCCAAAATCCAATCACGGGCAAATACACCTTTTTGGATATCATCGAGGATCTGAGCCATATTTTTACGGGTTTCATCGGTGATCACTTTGGGACCCGAAATCATCCCAC
>Ga0102962_1000644_pt1 | contig 15555 bp, 12 predicted proteins | sample SalPonF2_C_D2_MG_FD_84519 | JGI IMG/M metagenome (GOLD analysis project Ga0102962, IMG submission 84519) | Salt pond soil microbial communities from South San Francisco under conditions of wetland restoration - Salt Pond MetaG SF2_C_D2_MG ...
AGTGTCTGTCCATAATGTCCGATAACTGCGTTGTTGCAAAAATTTTAATTCCTCATATACATTAGTATACTGCGGATTAAAATTTTTGCACGCCTTGTTCTCGAACATTTTGATCCAGACACCTGACTTTATTGACAAACTCTATTTAAGCTCATTATAATTTTCTATTTTAGCACAAAAAAAGTGATGTTCTCAGAGATTGAAAAGGCAGATATCTTTAAAGGGATTGACAGGCTGGAGCTGGAGAAGCTGTTTGAGCAGGTGACATACCGTAAAAGAAGTTTCTCTAAGGGAGAGATGGCTGCAATGGTTGGTGAGCTGTGTAATGACCTGATCATAGTGACGGAAGGCAGTGTACGCGGAGAAATGTTTGATCCTTCAGGGAAGGCAGTGACCATTGACGATATCAAGGCGCCCCAGGCCGTAGCTTCCATTTTTCTTTTTGGGAAGAAGCATGAACTGCCGGTAAATATTGTAGCCAATGAGCCGGCTACCCTGCTTTACATACCTCGTCAGAGTGTGATGCGGCTGTTTTCAATGAGTCCGGTTTTTTTGCAGAACTACCTTGATGATATGGCGAATCGTACCCATCAACTGGCGTTGAAGTTGCGGTTTTTGTCTTTTAAGACTATCAAGGGCAAAATTGCTCAGTTTCTGCTGGATCAGATGAAAGAGCCGCATGTGGTAGAGATGGCAAAAACCCAGCAGGAGCTGGCCGAACTGTTTGGAGTAACACGTCCTTCACTGGCACGGGCACTGGGTGAGATGAGTGAAAAAGGGATCATACAGGCCGGCAGGAAAAAGATTATCATACCGGATGTTGAAAAGCTGAAAGCATTGAAAAGATGAGAGGAGTTAGAGGTTGATGCGTTTTAAAAGTTGAGGGGTTGAGAAGTTTAGAAGTTTAGAGGTTGAGAAGATTAGTCGCAGCTCGTATCATCCGGATGAAACGCGAAGCTCCTCTGTTACTTTGTCACCTAGTTGCTTTTGTTAAAAGTCGGAAGTCCGAAGACCGAATCCTTGTCCTTGGATAAGCGGGGCCTGGTGAGGGCAAGGATCACGAATCTTTGTCAGGATAGTGGGAAAGATTGTGCGAGACAAAAATCACGACCAGCCCGTGGCACGGCATGTGTGAGCGAGTAACAAGGAAGAAAAAACGACTGCGGCATACCCGATTCGAGTTTATAGTATGAAGTATGAAGTATGAAAGATTACGGCATGCCCGATAGATAGGTGGTAGTTGGAAATCCGGAGTCAGAAGTTGAGGAGGTAGAAGAGGTAGAAGAGGTAGAAGTTGTAGAGGTTATAGAGGTGGTAGAGGTGGCGTTCTAATAATGTTTAGCGTAAATCTTTCTGCTGGGTCACGCGTTGAAAATGCGCGCCAGACAAAGCAGGGAACCTTCAAATGCAAAAGAGGTTCATTATCCTTTCTGCAGGGTGAAGGCAAAAGAAGTGCCTGCTCCAACGGTACTGCGAACATTAATCGTTTGATTATGGGCCTCGATAATATGCTTGACAATGGCCAGACCAAGGCCTGTGCCGCCCTGGTCCCTGGAGCGGCTTTTGTCAACCCTGTAAAATCGTTCAAAGAGTCTGTGAATATGTTTCTCGGCAATACCAATACCATCATCCGTTACCTCAACCAGGATATTATCTCCCATCTCAAGGAAGGTCACCGTTGTTTTTCCATGCTTCTTCCCGTATTTGATTGAATTGACCACCAGATTGTTGAGAACATCAAAGATCCTTTTCTTGTCGGCATATACCTTAACGGGCTTGTCGTAAGTGGTTGAAAAGGCCAGCTTGATGTTCATGGCACGGGCCCGCATCTCCTGCATGTCGAATACGTCTTCCACAAGTTTTACAATATTAAAGGTATCATATTCCAGTTTGAGTTCACCGGACTCGAGACGAGAGATTGATTCCAGGTCCTCCACGATAGAGATCATCCGGTTGATGCTGCGCTCAGTACGTTCGAGATACAACCGGTTAATATCCGGATCTTCCAGTCCGCCATCCAGCAAGGTAAGCACGTATCCCTGGATGTTAAAAATAGGAGTTTTGAGCTCATGTGAAACATTTCCCAGAAATTCTTTTCTGTACTTCTCCATCTGCTTGAGCTGGGCAATCTCTTTGGTCTTCACCCTCGCCCAGTTGACCACTTCCTTATTTACCTCACTGATCACATCTTTCTCTTCCAGATCCTTTCGAAGGGCTTTCTCCGGGATATTCAGGTTATGGATCGTTTTATAAATGGGATTGATCTTTTCGAAGATAAAACTGTTCAGTGAATAATAAATGATCAGGTAGACAATGATGAAAATTGTCAATACAGTAAAAATCAGCAGGAGCCAGGAGTTTGTCTGATGAATCAGTGCAGAAATAACCATGGTTGCTCCGGAAACAACTGCCGTCAGCAGAGCGATATATATGGCCATCCGACGTGGAGAAGTATTTTTCATAACTGTTGAATTTCTGTTTAAGATCAGGGCAAAGCTGCAGCCTGTTCCTGCGAATCAGACTGAAAATTCACAATCTGGTGTTTTTGCTACAGGAAGCAACAAGGTTAGATTAAATAATAATTAACAAGTATTACTGACCGCTCATTTGTTCTTTGACAATTTTCGCTATGTATTTTCCTATGATATCAAACTCAAGATTCACCACGGTACCTTCTTTGATCTGGTGAAAATTGGTATACTCATAGGTATAGGGTATAATAGCCACTTCAAAGCTGTTCGACTGTGAATTAACCACTGTAAGACTCACACCGTTCACTGAAACGGATCCTTTCTCAACTGTGATATTACCCTTATTCCGGTCGTATTCGAATGTGAAATACCAACTTCCGTCTGCTTCTCTGACGTTTTTACAGATTGCAGTCTGATCGACATGTCCCTGTACAATATGGCCATCAATCCGTCCGTTCATCAGCATGCTTCTTTCGAGGTTTACCTTATCACCTTTCTTCAGCAGTCCCAGGTTCGATTTCAGCAGTGTTTCCTGAATGGCGGTCACCGTGTAGGTATTGCCTGTTTTTTTAACAACCGTGAGACATACCCCATTATGGGAGATACTCTGGTCAATACTGAGTTCATCCACAAATGAGCATTCCATGGTGATATGCAGATTCTCTTTGTCTTTTTCAAGGGCTACAACAGTAGCTGCTTCTTCTACAATTCCTGAAAACATGGTTTTTTTCTGTTATTAATTAATATTTTTGAAATGAATATTTAATAATGTAAAAATCAAAACGATTATTAATCGATTTAGACAATTATTCCATTAATAAGCCGGAGCAGGCAGGGTCCAGGGAAGTTCAACATCCCAGTTTGCCCTGACGGAAGTTCCGTTATCATTGTAAAAACTTACTTTTTCCGGCTGTCGGTGTTTATCGTAATCGCCTGTATCCCATTTTTTATTCCCGTTAAGGTCAAAAATAACCTTGATCCGGTATGTTTTCGGATACAGATAACCGAAAGTCAGCTTTCCATCTTCTTTAGTATATTGTTCCCTGACAATTTTGTCTTTCTCCAGCAGTTGCACGATAAGGGGTGACTGCACATTGGTCAGATTAAGAATGATGCTTCCGTACGCGTTTTCTTTCTGTGTATTAAAGCTGATGGAGGTAGTATCATTTGTCATTCCGTAAATATCAGTAAAGGCACCTGGCAGCATTTCATATATATATTTGGCATCCGGTTCCCAGGGTTTCCCGGGAGAGACAAAAAATGTCCTGGTGTTGGATGAATCCTTTGAAAGGATGAAAGCCTGTTTTACCTGCAGGGTATCTTCCATTTTGAAAAAACTGATCTGTGTTTTATCATAATCGGCCACCGGATAGGGAGAAATGATCCTGATATTTTGGTTAAGATCAAATGTTTTACCTCTGGATATGTTAAGTGCAGGTTTGAGCCACTGTTTTTTTTCAGGTTTTTCCTCTTCTTTCAGTTTACCTCTGCCGCCCTTATTTTCAGGTTTGACATAAACCATGTCAAGCGTATCGAGCTGCATAACCATGTTCTGCAGCGAATCTTTTATCAGGAAGCCAATTGACAACTCCAGCGAGTCTTGTTTGACGAGGGTGGTATCAGTAAGGAACAGGTCAATGGTATCCATATTTGCTGAATACTCAGGGATATACCATCCGGAAGAATCCGGAAAATTCAATGGAGAAATCACGAGGCTGTCCCTGTACAGGGGAATATTAAAGGTAAACTGCAGCTTATGTGCATCATCACGGGTATTGATGGTAAGATATTGTCGCGCCACATCAGCCTCAAAAAGGTGTAGCCTGGCAAACAGATTGTATTTGTTATAAGCTTCCCTCATCAGCGAATCAGTTGGCAATGAATCGTTGAGGTTCATGGCGGGCTCTGTGGTTTCTTCTTTTGTCTGTCCTGCAATTGCTGATGAATCGATACGGGCAGTATCAGCCATGAGAGAATCCAGCATCTTTTCTTTTTCTCTTGTTACCAGCGAGTCGATTCTGGCCAGCACATCGGCTCTTATTGTAATGACACTGTCTGCAAAAGCCACTTGTTCGTTGGGCAGGTCATACATCATATTTGCATTCACATCTTTCAGTGCAAACAACCTGTATTTCCCTTCCGGGATATTATTGATAGAAAAATATCCTTTTTCATCAGTTTTGGTGATGTAAGCAGGGACCATGGTGTGGGGTGCACTGTCGTTAAGATTTTTATACAGCATCACCAGTTCTCCGTCCTTATCAGGCGTAAGGTCAAAAGCTTTCAGCACACGGCCTTTGATTGACAAAGAATCGAGAACGGGACCCGTGGAGAAAACAAATTCATAACCAGGAAGGGGATTCCCTTCGTTATAATCAGTAATGGCGTTTCCGAAATTGAGTGTGTAAGTAGTACTGTCCCGTAAGTCACTCCTGAGCTGTATCACCAGTCTTTTACCTTTTTGTACCACTACAGGTTTATCTTTCTGGGGAGGAGAAACAACAAGTTCCTGGTTAACAGACTTCAATTGTATAAACTCATTAAATTCGATACTAATCTCCTTGTCTGAATAGTTGGTTGAATAATTTTGTGGCTGGCTGGTAACCACTTTCGGCGGCGTAACATCTTTGGGACCGCCGGTAGGAGTGCCTATCCTGGCACAACTAATGGCTGCATACAGGAAAAGCAGAACCGGTATAATTATTTTGTTTCTTTTCAAAACGAAGGATTTAAGCATAAATGTACTTAATAAGGATACAAAGATAAACAGATTTTTAAAGAGAGAGGCTGGTTATAGAAATTCATGTTTTTTTCAAGTGCAATCAGTTTGATTTATTAGTTTTGTCGGTTACTTTTACAAAAAAATAAAAAATTCATGATACTACAATTCATTACCTGGAATGTAAATCCGGAGATTCTTCCGGTTGGTCCGTTATCTATTCGCTGGTACGGACTACTGTTTGCAGCCTCTTTCCTATTTGGTTATCTCATCTTACAAAAAGTATTTAAGCGGGAAGGGGTCTCTCAGGAAGTGCTCGACCGGCTGACTGTTTACATGGCCATTGGAACAATTGTGGGGGCCAGGCTTGGGCATGTAATTTTTTATGATCCGGTGTATTATTTCAGCAATCCAATACGTATACTGAAAATCTGGGAAGGCGGACTGGCCAGTCACGGTGCTGCCATTGGTATACTGATTGCGCTGTATCTGTTTGCTAAAAAGAGTAAAAAATCCTTTTTGTGGACAATGGACAGGATTGTGATTGTAGTAGCCCTGGCTGGTTTTTTTATTCGTACCGGCAATTTGATGAACTCTGAGATATACGGAGTGGAGACGCACCTTCCCTGGGGATTTATTTTTGTCAGAAGAGGAGAGATGGTTCCCAAACATCCCACGCAGATCTATGAGGCATTGTCCTATCTGGCTATCTTCTTTTTATTATACTGGCTTTATCGGCGCCGGACTGATAAAATAAAAGAAGGATACCTGTTCAGCATCTTCCTTGTATTGGTTTTTACAGCCCGGTTCCTTATAGAATTCATCAAAGAGGTACAATCGCCCTGGGAAGCAAATTTACCGCTTGATATGGGACAGATACTCAGTATTCCGTTTGTTATTGCCGGTATTATTCTGTTTTTTAATGCCCGAAAACGCGATGTTCCGGTGATACCCGCGGAGATTCTTCAAAAAGAAAAGAACCCCAAACCGGCTGGCAAGGGCTCTTCAAACAAAAAAAAGAAAAAATAATAATTTTTCGGAGGTTACTCATATTTTATTGCGTCTGCAGGATTGATACGTGAAGCTTTCAGCGACTGATAGCTCATTGTAAGAAAGCCTACTATGAGTACCAGTGCTCCGGCAGCCGGAAAGATATACGGACTAATAGTGGTACGATAGGCAAAATTGCTAAGCCAGTTGTTCATCAGGTACCAGGCAACTGGTGATGCAATGAGAATGGCTATGAGTATCCATCTTGAAAAACTTTTACCCAACAGGGTTAGCACACCTGCTGCAGAAGCTCCCATTACCTTGCGTATCCCAATCTCCCTGGTACGTCTTTCAGTAAGAAAAGCTGTGAGACCGTACAGGCCAAGTAAAGCAATGAATACCGCCAACCCGGTGAAATAGATTAGGACTGAACCAAGTCGCCTTTCAGACAGGTATAATTTGCTGAAAGACTCATCCAGAAACTGATAGTCGAAGGGATGACCCGGATCAATTTCATTCCACTTGTTGGTAAGCATCTCCAGAGTTTGATCTATATTATTTCCGCTTATCCTGATATTCAAATACCTGAAGCGGTTAGGCCGCGAAGTCATAATGATCGGATTCACTTGCCGGTGAAGTGATTCATAATTGAAATCAGCCACCACACCAATCACCTGGTAATTGCTGACACCGTTAAACCTGATCTTGTGTCCCAGAGGTTCTTTCCAGCCCATCATTTTTACGGTAGCCTCATTGACAATCACTAACTTGCAACTGTCACTGGTTTTTCCGGGAAATTTTTTCCCTTCGATAAGTTTCATATGATAGGTATCAAAGAAATCGCGGTCTACTTCAATAGAGGCAAGGGTATATGGAGAAGTCTGCTTCTGGCCCTCAAACATATAGGATTGAAAAGACATTGAATTACCCGGGTAATTCTGGGAAGATGAAACATCCACAACACCTGGTGTGCTGCCAATTATATTTTTTAATGATACTGTTTTTTGCCTCAGTTCATAGGTTTGCAGGGGGACAATTATCACATATTCTTTATCAAAACCAAGTCTTTTATGCTGAATGTAATTCAACTGTTTATAAATGATCATAGTAGCAATGATCAGAACCACTGAGACAGAGAACTGAACTACCACCAGCATGCTCCTGAAGAGTGCACCATTCCTGCCCTTTGATATTTCTCCTTTCAGCACCCTCACCGGCTTGAACCCTGAAAGATAAAAAGCCGGATAACTGCCGGAAATAAGTCCGATTACAAAGGCTCCACCCAGAATCTTAATCAGCAGCCATTTATCTCTTATATAATTAAATTCAACAGGTATACCAGTGATTGTCCTGAACCAGGGCATAACAAATTCAATCACTACCAGTGCAATAAACAAAGACATGAAAGTGAGAATCAGGGCTTCCCCCAGGTACTGCCGGACTAGTTGTCCCCGGCGTGCTCCAACAACTTTACGTATTCCTGTTTCCTTTGCTCTCAGCATTGAGCGGGCTGTTGTCAGATTCATAAAATTGATAGAAGCAATTAATATAAGAAAAACAGCAACAGCTATAAATATATAGATGTAACGTATATCACTGTTTGGACCAATGTCGTATTTACGATTTGAATGCAGGTGGATGGAAGTAACCGGCTGAAAAGTTAGTGAAATTTTGATGCCCGAATTTTTCAGGTTATCCCCCTCGTACTGATCTATAAGTGCAGGCATGTCTGCAGCTATGTGCCGGATTGAGCTTCCATGTATCAGCCGGATATATGTATAATAGTTGATTTCAGAATTCCATTGGTCCATTGCCTCATGTGATCTTTTTTCGTAAAGAGTGGTAAATGAGGCCAGCGCGCGATAAGTAAAATGTATATTGCTTTTTGGTGGTTCAATCACGCCTGTAACTGTATAGTAATCCTGATTGTTTATCTTAATAAGTTTACCCATTGGATCGTTATCTCCGAAATATTTGGCAGCAAGCTGGGGTGTGATAACAATGGAGTAAGGTTTAGTCAGTGCAGTTTCAGGATCCCCCATAATAATTGGTGGCGTAAATACCTTAAAAAAACCTGAATCGGCATATACAAAACCTTTCTCATAATCCTTTGTACCATCATAAGAAAAAAGTCTGCGGTTACTGGAAAAAGAGAGCCTGGTATAAGCTTTAACTTCAGGATATTTCTCTTGCAGTACCGGACCCAGAGGGGTCATACTAAGGGCTATCTCATCAATGCGCCCGGCAGCTTCCAATGTAATTGCCGGCCGGTAAATATCTTCCGGGCGTTCATAAAAGCTGTCATAACTCGTTTCGTACTGAACAACCAACAGGATCAGGATAGCAGCAGCCAATCCAATAGCAAGACCAATCACATTAATAAGTGAATATTCTTTTGATCTCCACAAGGAACGGAATGCAATTTTAAGATAATTTTTAAGCATGGTGGTTTATAATTTTTCTTCTTTGGTTTTCTTCTGATTAATTTATGCAACCAGGGATACCTATATGAACAATGTATAGTTTATTGCCCAGGGTATTTCCAAACACCATGTACCACAAATTGCGCCAAACATATTATTTGCCACTATATCAATACAATAACCTTAAGTTTAAAAGCAACCAATTGTAAAGATTTACAACAGTTGTTGTTCGTAATGGTACGGAGGAGAGATGAGTGGGGAGTCGGAAGTGGGCATCCGGTTTCAGAATTATGTCTGTGGTAATATTTAAGTTTAGTTATTGAGGGGCTGCGAGGAGGTTGATTTCACAGAGGGGCACGGTGGCGCTGCGTTTTTTTTCACAGTGTATTACAGAGTAACAGCGTGCACAAGCAGATGAATATTTAAAATCGCCACAATCCTCTTAGCAGTCTCCAGATAAATAGGGCTTAATCTTTTGTAACCATGGAACTCCACCAGTCTTTGTTCGGTTGGTAATCTTTCGATAACATGTTCCTGCGCTGTTCTTCCAAACGTGGCCATAGCTCCTTGACAATGCTCTGTTCGTACTGCTGCCCGGCCTGTGCATTGTACTCCGGATCTTTCTGCGGGACACGTGCGCCAACGTTTTTCAGATAACCGAAAAGTTCGGTATGCAAATGTTTAGCAATATCCTGATTTTGCTCAGAAAGATCGGTGGTTTCAGAAAGATCGGTTTTCAGATTGTATAGTTCCTCATGGCCATCTTCATAATAATGGATCAGCTTCCAATCCCCTTCCCGGATTATTGAACTAGGGTCGCCTCCTTGGTTTCCGTAGTGTGGATAGTGCCAGATCAATGGCCGTTAAGCAATGGTTTTTCCATTTAAGAGTGGCAACAAACTGATGCCATCATTGTGCTGTTCTGGCCGTAAGGGGAGCCCTGCCAAAGCAATTTGGTCGATATTCGGGGTTTCGTAGTATTTACTTCCCATGCAACTCAAATCGGTGTAGCCCAGATCATCAGCAAGAATAAAAAGAATGTTGGGTTTTTTAACTTTTTCATGCTTCTGGCATGAGATCAGCGAAAGCATAATTGCAGCCCCAGGAGCTACGACTGAATTGAATAGTTTCATATCTATTTATTTCTATTGTTTGCAATTCCAAAGTTCTTTTTTTTCAAAATTTCATAAACTTTAAAATATATCCGGTATTATTGAAATCCTGTAGCTCCAATATATACCACTCTATTAATACCACCCACACAGGCTTTTTCATGATACGCATTATCTACCTTTTGACAAATAATTTGTTTTCAATAAATATTTTTTATCGAAAAATTACGTAAGGGCAACTCAGACCTGATATATAAATAATCTTTAACAGGATTTGGGTAAAATAGTATCTGTCCATAAAGGTAGATATTTCTTATTTTTTTCATTTTTCATTTGCTGAAATTCCTGGTTACAGTAAACTGGGTTTGGGTGCAATCTCAAACCAGCGAGCTTATAGAACTCCGGGGTCCAGGCGGACGCTTGAACCATACAGAACCTGATTCTCTGAGAGATAATTGGCCCCTAGTAGATACCGGAGTGGGGGATGGTAAGTGTCAACGGCTATTCGCCATAATTAATAATTGCCTGCAGGCATCGTTCGGCAGTATGGCCATCCCAGAGAGGCGGGCGGACGGGCAGACGTTCTTTTTCCATAGTGATGCGGTACTCTTCCCGGATGCGTGATACATTGTTGCCTACCAGTACACTGGCACCTCCATGTTCACGAAGTGTTACGGGACGCTCGGTGTTCCAGCGCAAGGTCAGACAGGGTGTCCCCAGCACGGTACATTCTTCCTGCAGTCCGCCACTGTCCGTCAGCATGATGCGGGCATCCATATTGAGACGCAGCATCTCATGATAGCCCAAAGGATGCAACAGGTACAACCCGGGATGAGCAGCTACTTCTTCCCACAAACCGAAAGCAGCAAGTTGTTTCTGCGTTCGCGGATGAATGGGCCAAATAACGGGTAAATCAGGTGATACTTCATCCAGAATGAAACGGATCAATGGTTCCAGCACTTCCTTCCGGTCGACATTGGAGGGCCGGTGCATGGTCATCAGGGCATATGATTGCCGGGGTGCAGCAGGTTGTCCGTCAATCCTGCTTAACCGGTTTTCTGCGAGTATGGCACCAATAGGCATCGCAGCAGCCTTGTTCCGGTTGTCCTCCAGGGTATCGATCATGATGTTACCGGTGAACTGTATCTTTTTTTCAGGTACTCCTTCTTTCCTCAGATTTTCACCCGACAACACATCGGGGATCAGTAACAGGTCGGACAGCCGGTCGGTGACCAGCCGGTTGATCTCCTCGGGCATGGTCATGTCGCCCGAACGCAGTCCGGCTTCGATATGACATACTTTGATGTTAAGCTTTTTGGCCGTGACCGAGCAGGAGAGGGTCGCATTGACATCCCCCACTACCACGACCCAGTCGGGCTGTTGCTGCTCCAGCACTTTCTCGAACGCGATCATCGTATGACCAACCTGCTCGGCATGTGTCCCGGAGCCAACCTCCAGGTTGATATCGGCCTCCGGAATATTAAGTGCCTCGAAAAAAGTATGACTCATGCGCACGTCGTAGTGCTGACCAGTATGGACCAGGATGTGCTGTACCTGTTCTGACGGAGCATGATGTTGCCGGTTATACTCATTAATAGCTTTGATGAAAGGAGCGATCTTCATGAAATTGGGACGCGCTCCTACGACGGAGATGATTTTCATTGGTTAATATTTGATTATTCAGGTTTTTATTAGCTGGTCGGGCCAGGGATGAATGAGATACGCTGTTGCCGTATCTTTTGTTACATTATTACATTATAGTGCTGCGCTTGTTTTCTTCGTTACACTGCGCATCACAGTATTATTTTCACAGAGGACGAAGTCTCAAAAGCCTTGGGAGAAGCTCAGTGAATTTAAATGCGTGCCGGAAATTGTTTCCAGTTACCATTCACCAGTCCTCTTCACTATAGAAATGTTCCCAGACGGGTTGTGTTTCTGCTTTGATCCGGGCAATTTCATCGGATGGCAGCCTTTCTTTCCATAAGGTGATGTTGCGTTTTGCGTCTCTTTTGAGCCGGTCCTCACTGTCTGGATTAGTGGAGTCTGTGATGAATTTTTGTACGTGCTGGTCGAACTCAAGGTCTAAGAATTCGAAGATCCTGTTATATTCATCGAGCGGTTTATCCGACAGGTCTTCATGCCTGGCAAAATACCAGTTCGTGCGGTACTTCTTTTTGAAATAGTGTACAGTGGTATATACGATGTTCCACAACAAGATGCCCTGACTGACGAGGTCTTGTTCCTCCCGTGCATATTTCCTGATAGTTCCGGCATAGTCGTGCAGGTGCGTTTTCAGGAGTGTTTCCTGCGAGAGAAAATCATTGAAATCAAAACGCCATTTTTTCTCTTTAAGACTGGCTACGAAAGCTGCCGGGTGCCGTATCATGATCACAATCTCCCATTGTAACCGTTTGTAGATCCACTCGGCTGACATGATGGCCAGCGGATCTTTATAAATATACCTGTTAGTCTTGTTACCTAAGATATGTGACCAGAGGTATTTTGCATCTTCCACCGATCGGATCTTGAAAAACTTAGAGATGGTCCTGGAATTAACAACGGAGCTGAAGGTGTTCAGATAGCTGACTGTTTTGTCCTGTTGTCCGGTCGGACTTTCGGAGAGATACTGGAACCAGTTATTTAGCGGGGACCGGGTATGTAGGTCGATATTAAATGGCTCGTTTACATACAAAGTGTTCTTCGCCTGAGAAAGAACTGTACCTGCCCAGGTAGATCCGGAGCGATGTATGCCGGTAAGAAGGATGTTTTTGGGCATGTCGACGGACAATTACGTTATTGGTTGAAAATAATGTATTACCATGCCGTACTGTTTATATCAGGTAGTATATTTCTGTTATGTTGCACAACATGTTTATAATATATACTAAACAAAGAAATATTTATTTGGTTCAGCAGAGAGGCGTTTTTTTTACAGAGTTCGAAACTGGAAGCTGAAAGCTCGAAGGGGGCAATCGGTTCCAGAGTTATGTTAGGTATTATTATTTTGTTGAGTTGTTTAGTTGTTGAGTCGGAAGACGGAAGTAGGCATTTCGGTTTCAAAATTATGTTTGTATTAATTTTTTGAGTTTGGTTTTTCCCGGAAGATTATCGGGCATGCTACAATATTTTTTGCTTCAAGCTTCCTTCTGTAAATATGAAGCTCCTCTGTTACTTTGTTACCATCTTCATATAGCTTTGCCTCCTCAGTCCCATGGTGAAATTACGGAACGAGCAGGCGTTGTGATTGTTATATGAAAAAGCCGGATGAGTTATCCGGCAGTTAAGTGATTCCTGGTTACCAGGGCCGCGTGTATATCTACCACCAACTGACGGGTAATGCCTTCTACCTCGATCAGCAGGTTGGTCTTTCCTTTTTTCTTAATGAGATGACCCTGCAGCCCTTTCAACGGTCCGGCCTCAATGATCACCGGATCGCCTGTCTCAAAATGTTGGTTGGTGACCCGGAACTCGGGTTTTTCCTGTATCAGAATTTTAAGGTTATCAATCTGATACGGAGGCACAATTGCAGGTTTGCTCTCAAACCGTACAAAGGCCACTACATTGGGTGTCTGTAGTACTTTCAGGTAGTCACGCCACCTGATCTTAACAAAGACATAGCCCGTAAAAAGAGGCACTTCCACCATCTTTCTCCGGTCGCTCCATTGACGCAACGTCCTGACCAGCGGGGCCCATGCATGTATAGCCTGTTCCTGTAATTCACTGACTACTTTTTTTTCGGAACGGGAATTGACATAGATGACGTACCAGTTGTATTCGTGTGATTTCTGTAACGTTGTCACGTTATTTTTCATTTCATTCAGGGTTGAAATCAACAAGATGTAAAGGTAGTGAGATTAATTTTTAGAAAACAGATTTTTTTTGGTGATTTTTATCATTGGAAGAGGAGATAGAGGAGATAGAGGTTGTAGAGGTTGTAGAGGTTGAGGAGATGAGTTGGGAGTCAGAACCGAATGTATCTGGAACCAGCCTGAAAGGCTGAGAGATCAAAGCCCTGGGTGAAGCCCCGGGTATTGTGGCGCACCCCCTTTCCTCCGCCGCATCCGTAATGATTATTTTGAAACCGGATGTTAATTATGCGGCGGGTGGAAACGAAAAATTATATATAACCACACAATACAATCATGCGATAGCGGGGGTTGTTGCAAAAATTCTAATTCCTCATAAGCATTAGGCGCTTAGGATACAATTTTTACCAACATGTTGTTCAAATTATGCATCGGTTACTTCCCCGCAGGGTTTCAATTGCTAATTGCCAATTGCTAATTGAAAAAGTATACTTCGGATTAAAATTTTTGCACGCTCCCGTTTAGAACGGAACAGACTTTGTTCTCGTACATTTTGATCCAGCCATCTGGACTTTATTGACAAACTCTAAATAAGTCACAAGTCTGGAGACTTTCGACAGTGGACAGAAAATGAGTGAATGAAAACTGTCAACTAAATACAGGCATTAACAGCTTCTTCGGTCTTCGGTCTTCCGACTCCCAACTCACCTCTCACTCTTCTCACCAACTGCCGATCCGTATACCGGCTGAGAGAATATTATGCTTTCCCCGGAAAAATTCCGGACTGAACCGGTTTAGGTACCAGGTGGCGTTCTGGTCGTTGCCATCATAGCCCTTTACAGATAACGCCATATATTCTCCGAACAGCAGTATGTTGGGTGTAAGCCGGCAGGAGGTGCCGAGGGTCAGGCGGTTACGGGTCCATACCAGCTGTCCAAGCATGGGATATTCATCCACCCTTGTGGCGCCTTTCAGGGCATAATTGTATTCAGGTGCTTTAACGGCATGTGAATAGCTTGCATAACAATGCCAGGCTGCCGCAGGGCGGTAATCGAGGCGGGCAAAAACTTCCTGTGCGTTGTCCCGCAGGTACCAGCCCAGATCGTATGCATCATTGGTATAACGCAGGGAGGGTACCCGGTGCTCATAGGTGAGTGGAGAAGAGCGGGTGAACTCCGCCGTGAGGCTCAGGTTACTGACCGGCCAGCCGGAAACCCGGGCACCGGTCTTGATACTGTAAAAGTTATGCCGGTTGGGATCGGTGATGCGGCTGACGGACAGTTCGTCAACATAAAGTGTGCTGTAGAAATGCAGGTACTTGATCTGTCGTATGCTCAGGCTGAAAAACATCTGGGAATTCTGGTTGTCGATACCCTGGTTGACTGTATGGTCGATCGATTTGAAGAAGGAGAACGGGATCAGGTAGGCCGGATGCATATGGATGTCGCTGTAGACAATGGAGTTACCAAAGGAGATACCGATCTGCTTCCAGGGATAGAAGGTATAGATATTGGCCGCCATGAATTTTGGATGACTCACCGGCTCACTGTTATTTACCGGGAGGAGGTATTCATTGGTGCTGTCGGCGATCACCGGGCGCAGCCACGCATGAAAATAACGGAAGTACAGCCAGCTGACCGGGTGCAGCTCCAGGCTGATCATGGGAAACGCCGGCGCATGTCCCGAGAGGATATTCTTCCCGTGGTAGCCCTCGCCCCAAACAGGAACATCCTGCCGGATACCCAGAGAGCCCCACTTCCATTTCCATGCCAGTCCGCCACGAAACTCCCCATAACCGGAAGTAGTGCTGTCGTTGGTAAATGACCGGCTGAAAGAGGAGAGATAACGGGGCCGGCTCAGGAAGCCATTGTGATCTGTAGTATAACCATATCCGGCATACAGGCAGAAAGAAGAACCGATGTATGCTGTCGCCGAAGCACCCGCGGTAGAAACAGACACATGGTCGTTTGAACGGGTGTAGATCTGGTAGTTGAGTACCGGCTCCACCGATACCCGGAAACTCTTATTGACATA
>Ga0102962_1000646_pt1 | contig 15540 bp, 10 predicted proteins | sample SalPonF2_C_D2_MG_FD_84519 | JGI IMG/M metagenome (GOLD analysis project Ga0102962, IMG submission 84519) | Salt pond soil microbial communities from South San Francisco under conditions of wetland restoration - Salt Pond MetaG SF2_C_D2_MG ...
AACTACAAGTACAATTATAAACTAAATCCGCAAAGTCTTAAATCTTTGCGGATTTTTTTGCAGAGGTAAATCTGATCAAATAAAAAGTTTATAAGATTCCGAATCCTGAATTCTCTATTCTCACTTATTGTTGTCTTGGGAAATACTTTGCCCAATGGTTTCAATGAGGCAAGAATCTCATTACCCTCACTCATTCGTCTCGTAACTTTTCATCGATGATTCCGGAAACATGCGGGATTAACACTGCATTCCACCGGATTCGTAACGCTTGTTTTTCTAAGGCCGGAATCGTCCAAAGATGCATGGATGTCTATGGGTGGATCACAAAAACGAAATAGAATACAGGTTGAATCTTTAACTAAGGTGAGGGGGCTTTCTTGTTAGGTTTCGATAAAATCTAACTTAATATCGTATAAAATAGCGATTATTAAGGAATTTGAAATTTAACCGGACAACAATGATTCTCACTTCTCCATTATTACTTCAATCCTTTCTTTATAAAATAATAGGTTGATAATATGAGATGTTCTCTTTATCTAAGTAATTCATGCAAGGTTGTGAGTTATGTAAGGTTTTCAAACTAAAAAATGTGTCTGAAACCTCCTGTATCTTAATATTACTACTGATTGGTCCGGATAATATTGATGGAATATTGGCTTAAAAGGCTTGTTAATTTTTATGATCGGGTACGTTATTATTACCCGGGTACGAGGAACATATCCCGCTCACCTGTTATAGTTTCCTGCAATTATTCCGAACGTATATCATTGTCTTTACGAAGAATATCAAATGTAGTAAAAGATGCACAATCGGTTAGATTCCCTTCGTTGAAAGCATCTAATAATATTATGGAAGAGATAAAACCCGTTGTGCTAATTGCTGATAGAATTTTACCGAACACATATTTATTTAAAACAAAAAAACTTAAATCAGTTAGAAAACAACAATAATGATGCGAACATCTATCATCAGTATGTTAATGATTGTCCTGCCATTTTTATCGGCAGGAGCGCAAGCACCTGTTTCGGGTAACAGAACGAAACAGAAAACAGAATCCGTTGTACCCGGAAAAGCTTATCAGGGTATGCGCTGGCGTTTTGTCGGGCCATATCGGGCCGGATGGGCTACTGTTGCCGTTGGAGTACCGGGAAAACCCAATACATTTTACTTCGGAGCTGCCGGTGGTGGCGTTTGGAAGACGAATAACGCCGGAAGGACTTGGGAAGGGCTAATGCAGCATAAAACAGCATCTGCCATAGGAGCTCTCGATGTAGCACCTTCGAATCCAAGTATCATTTATGCCGGAACCGGACAGGTAACAACACGGTATGATAACATGGCGGGTAACGGTGTCTATCGCTCAGCTGATGGTGGTAAGACCTGGACCAATGTCGGACTCAAAGATACGCGTCATATCGGACGTATCCTCATTGATCCGAAGGATCCCAACAGAGTGTTGGTTGCCGCACTGGGACATGTTTATGACACGAATAAACAACGCGGTGTTTTTCTAACGACCGATGGCGGAAAACACTGGAAACAGGTACTCTATGAAAACGATAAATCCGGAGCCGTTGATCTTGCCTGGGATCCGGGACATCCGTCTGTTGTATATGCCGCTTTATGGCAAATGAGAATTCATCCCTGGCTCGATTATTTTCAACCTAAAATTGGTCCGGGTTCGGGAATATATAAAAGTACAGACGGTGGCGAACACTGGACACGTTTATCCGGTCATGGATTGCCTGATAGCGATTTAGGCCGCATTGGCTTAGGGGTAGCACGTGGCAGTAATGGACAAAGAGTATATGCTACAATTATTGCAAAAAATGGTAAAAACGGACTTTATCGTTCTGATAATGGTGGACAAAGCTGGAATTTTATCAATAACAATGGCGCATTGGCTAACTCTTATTTCAGTCGTGTTACTGTTTCACCGAAAAATCCGGATGAAGTGTATGTAATGGGCCGCTCTATCAGAAGATCGATGGATGGCGGACATACTTTTAAGATTGTGAAAGGTGCTCCAGGCGGAGATGATTATCACTTCCTGTGGATCAATCCAAATGATCCGACACATATGATCACTGGTGCTGATCAGGGAGCAGCTGTTACGGTTGACGGCGGCAAATTCTGGTCGAGTTGGTACAATCAGCCAACAGGACAGTTTTATCATATCGCCCTGGATAACCAATTTCCATATCATATTTACAGTGGCCAGCAGGATAATGGTACGGTAGAAATTGCAAACAGGGGTCCGTACGGTGTTATTGAAGAACGCGACTGGCACCCGGTTGGCGGTGATGAACGTGATTATATGGTACCCAAACCCGGAAATCCGGATATGGTTTTTGGCAGTGGTTTAGGCGGACATATATCTCGTTTCGATGAAGTTACACGCCAGGTGGCAAATGTTTCACCATGGCCTATTTCCAGTTACGGGGCGTATCCTCCCGGAGTGAAATATCGTTATACCTGGATCACGCCACTGGAGTTCTCAAAATTAGGATCACATCCGATGTATTTCGGTTCTCAATACCTGTTTAAGTCAACTGACAACGGTGACCACTGGGATATCATTAGTCCCGATTTAACAGGTAAGAAAGAAGATCACAAGCTTAAAAATCCAACACTTGATCAGGCAAAAGAAAATGGGTTTGGCGTTATTTATACGATAGCACCATCGCCGATAAAAGAAAATGAAATATGGATTGGAACTGACGACGGGTTGATTCAACTTACTACCGACGCCGGGAAAACATGGCATAATGTAACTCCACCTTCAATTCCGGCGTGGGGTAGAATAGATGCGATTTCGCCATCTCATTTTGATACCAAAACTGCATATGTTGCCGTGGATCTTCATCGTATCGGTAAATTCAAGCCTATGATTTTGAAGACAACGGATGGCGGCGAACATTGGACAATCATCGATAATGGTTTACCTATGGACGAGTACTCAACTGTTGTTCGCGCTGACCCCAAACAAGAAGGGCTGCTGTTTTCCGGAACGGACAGAAGCGTTTATGTATCATTTAATGACGGTGCCAATTGGGAACCGCTTACCATGAATTTCCCAACTACCTGGGTTCGGGATCTCAAAATTCATGATGGTGATCTCGTTGCCGGTACACAAGGACGTGGTTTTTGGGTGATGGACGACCTGGAGCCGCTTCGCGAGTTAGCTGCTAATTCCGGGGTGAACTCGAATCATTTGTTTAAACCGGCTGTCGCCATAAGGCTTCGCGGCGATGAAAATAAAGATACTCCACCACCACCGTCAACACCGCTTGGACAAAATCCACCGGCAGGAGCTGTCATTGATTATTATTTGAATGGCTCAGCACAGGGGCCGGTAACCATAACTATTAAAGATGCGGAAGGTAATTTGGTGCGGAAGTATTCGAGTGCCAATCAGAATGAGAATCTTCCGGCATTCCGCTATTTTCAAAAAGGATGGTTAGGGTCTCCCGAGCATCTTTCGGCCAAACCCGGAATGCATCGTTTTGTCTGGGATTTACGGTATACACGTCCTCAGGCACTGCATTATGATTACTCAATTGCCGGGGTCTGGGAAGATCATACCCCAAAGAATCCTGAGGGAGCCCTGGTTTTACCCGGTACTTATAAAGTAACACTTACAGTTGCCGGTAAAAGTTATACCGAACCCGTTATGGTTAAGCTTGATCCGAGAGTTCAGGTAAGTAATAAAGCGCTGAAAGACCAACTTGCTTTTGCTCAGCTAATAAACAAACGATTGAACACAGCTGTTGAAACGTATAAAGAGATTGAAGATATCCTTAGTGAAAAACAAAGTAATCTTTCTTCTTCGACAGTGATCCGGTTAAAAAACATTGCTGAAAAGGGAGATAACAACCTGTCTTCCGTATCCGGTATTTTGGCCATGTTATCCACTAAAGTTGAGGGGGCTGATGCTGCACCCAATCAGGGTCAGCATGATGTCTTCAATCAGTACAACAAAGAGCTGGAACAATTGTTGCAACAGTGGCAGCATGTGAAATCATCCTTAAAATAATCTTAGTTAATATTTGTAAACCCTGTGGGTGATACGATACCATCCACAGGGTTTTTTATCTTTACTGCTTTCTCTCTCTCTCACGTAACTAAATTCTAGTCCTTAAATCAGGCTATATAACTCATTTTACTTCTTCCGGAAGGAGTCACGATAATGACGGCAGATATGAACTACATAAATAAAATTTTTCAACAGGTAAATGGCTTTCTCAAGCAACTTTTTCCATCAAAAAGATGGTATGTTTCGACAGCCATACTTTTAATAATCGTTTTTTCTGTTTTCGGGGTAGGTCAAAAGGTCTGTGCACAGCAGAATCAGGATCTGTCCTCGGTTCCTCAAAGAGCTTATGCAGCTATGAATTGGAGGCTTGTCGGACCATTCAGGGCGGGACGCGCATTAGCTGCAACAGGGGTTCCCGGCCACCAGGAAACATATTATTTTGGTTCGGTTGATGGTGGTGTATGGAAAACTGGCAACGCCGGACAAACATGGAATAATATCACAGATAATGCCAAAATAGCCTCGATCGGTGCCATTGCTGTTGCTCATTCCGATCCATCTGTTATTTATGTGGGAACAGGCGAATCGGACATGCGGTCTGACATGACATATGGCACAGGAGTCTATAAATCGACTGATGGTGGAAAGCACTGGAAGTTTATGGGTTTGAAAGATACGCGACACATTGGTAAAATCGTTGTAAATCCGGATAATCCGGATATAGTACTTGTCGCTGCTTTGGGACATGGGTACAACGCTAATAAGGAACGAGGCGTCTTTCGAAGCACGGATGGGGGCAGGACCTGGAAAAAGGTGTTGTACAAAGGTCCGGATATCGGTGCTGTTGATCTTGCCATGGACTCACAAAATCCGAGCATTGTCTTTGCCACAATGTGGAATGCGCATCGCCCGGCATGGAGTCAATATCCTCCGGTGCAAGGGCCGGGAAGTGGATTATATAAATCTGTAGATGGCGGCAGGACCTGGAAAGAGATCAAAGGGAATGGATTTCCGTCAGGGAAGGTAGGACGTATTGGCGTTTCTGTTGTAAGAACAACAAAAGGTGAACGGGTATATGCACTCGTTCAATCAAATAAGAAACCGGGCCTGTACCGGTCAGATGACGGGGGCAAAATCTGGTCTTTAGTAAGCCAGGATTCACGGATCAATACCCGGATGTGGTATTTCGGACGCGTCTTTGCAGATCCACAAAATCCGGATATCGTTTATATTCCGAATCGGTCGGTAATGCGTTCTAAGGATGGCGGCCATACTTTTAAAGCCATTAAAGGGTCCCCGGGCGGTGATGATTATCATTATGTCTGGATCGATCCCCAAAATGATCATCATATGATAATAGGGGCCGATCAGGGTACGACGATAAGTCTGGATGACGGGAATACATGGAGCAGCTGGTATAATCAGCCGACGGCACAATTTTACCATGTGACCACGGATAATGCTTTCCCCTTTCATATTTACGGCGCGCAGCAGGATGCCGGTACTGTCGGTATAGCAAGCAGAAGTGATTATGGTGAAATTACGTTCCGTGACTGGTTTTCGGTAGAAGCCGGGGAGAGTGGTTACCTGGCGGTTGATCCGAAAAATGCCAACATCATATATGGTGGTAATACCTATGGGGGAATCTATCGGTTTAACAAGAAGACGGGTCAGCGTCAGGATATTTCACCGGTGCCTGTAAGTACCTGGCCAATGCCACCTATCTATAACCGGAAATACCGGTTTACGTGGACCTCACCTATCGTTTTCGATCCCATCGATAAGAAATCACTGTATCTGGGGGCACAGGTATTACTGAGAACACGTGACGGCGGGCACAGCTGGAAAGTAGTGAGTCCGGATCTTACGGGATATAAGAAAGGTATTAAATCAGATGAGAAACCAACGGTTGAAAACGCGGCACAAAAAGGGTATGGAGTGATTTATTCCGTTGCTCCATCTCCCATTCATGAGGGAACCATATGGGCTGGAACAGATGATGGTTTTGTGTGGGTAACGACCGATGGTGGCCAACACTGGAACAATGTTACGCCTGATGATTTAAAACCATGGAGTAAAATAAGTTTTGTCGAAGCTTCTCCTTTTAAAGGGAAGACCGCTTATATCGCGGTTGATCGTCACCGACTCGATGATTTTCATCCGTATATTTATCGAACTGAGGATAATGGAGAACATTGGACTCTTATAAACAAAGGAATTCCGGATGGATCATTTGTCCGGGCTGTACGGGAAGATCCTAAACGCCCGGGGTTACTTTATGCAGGTACCGAAACAGGTGTTTATGTCTCATTTGACAATGGAGATCACTGGCAATCACTTCAGATGAATTTGCCAAAGGCTTCAGTTCGTGACCTGGCAGTTCACGATAATGATTTGATAGCAGCAACACATGGACGTGCATTTTGGGTGTTGGATGACCTTTCGCCTTTACGCCAAATGAATCAGAAAATACTCGATTCCGGCCTTCATTTATATCAGCCGGCAACGGCCATTCGATTACGAAGAGATGAAAGTCATGATACCCCGTTACCGCCGGAGATACCACATGGTAAAAACCCCCCGTCCGGAGCTGTTATCGATTATTATTTTAATTCAAAGCCAAGTGGGCCGGTCAGGCTTGAGATCCTTGATCAAAAGGGTAATGTAGTTCGAACCTATTCAAGTCAAAGGACTTATGAAGTTCCTGCCGGGAAAACATATTTCGATAGGGAATGGTTGCCAAAACCTGTACGATTACCCGATCATGCCGGTATGAATAGGTTTGTATGGGATCTCCGTTATAATCGTCCTAAAGCTTTGAGTTATAGTTTCAGTATTGCGGCTATTGCCGGGAAGGGTACGGTTGCGGAACCACGTGGACCAATGGTGCTGCCGGGTACCTACACAGTAAAATTAATAGCGGATGGACAAACAAAAACACAGAATCTGGATGTAAAAATGGATCCGCGAGTAGATGTTGGTCATGAAGCGTTACAAAAACAATTCGAGCTTTCACGAAATATTGATGCTTTACTTAATAGAACGGTGACAACGTATCAGAACATCATAAAGGTAATCAAGAACAGTGATAACTGGCTTTCCGGTTCACAAAAGGTTGAATTGAACGAGATCGCTCAACAAGGGGATCCGAATTTGAGTTCTTTAAGCGGTGCCCTAAGCGGACTTCTTAATGGAATTCAAACAACCGATGATGCTCCAACTCAGGCGCAGTTAGAAACGTACCATGATTTGAAGAATAAAGCAGATCATTTTTTCCAAAAGTGGGCACATATAAAATCAACCATTCATTAGATAAAGTATTGGGCTCCACCTGATGAGGGTGGCGCCCATATATACCAGCAAGAAGCCAAAATAGGTGAACACCACTTCCTAAAAGTGGGGCCCACCGGATTTGGGTGAGTGTGCCGTCATGTATGGGATGTGAAAGGGGAAAATATCATTTGGGAATTGGAAGCGATTTTTGTCAGACAAGAAAATTGCAGATGGGTTAATAAACAATTAGTTTGCCCGATTAAAATAAAATCCCAATAACATACAACCTCCATTGAATCGCTATATCCAACTGTTTAAAAAGGAATGGAAGATACTTCTGTACGGACTGATCATTACATTTTTCTCCAGTTTCGGACAGACCTTTTTCATTTCCCTTTTTGTACCGGTAATTATTCATAATTTCCATCTTACAAAAACGGGTTTCGGAACTTTATACGCCGGAATAACCCTGTTAAGTGCAATTAACCTGTCTTATTTCGGGCGATGGATCGACCGCATGCCCTTGAAGACATATGGTTTATTCATCGCAGGTGGATTAATATGCGGAAGTTTACTGCTCTCACTGTCATGGTTTTGGCTGGTATTGGGCTTAGGTTTGTTACTGGTACGTTTTTTTGGACAGGGTCTGAGTTCTCATGCCTCTCAAACAGCTATGTCACGTTATTTTGATGCCGACAGGGGAACAGCGCTGAGTATAGCCAGCCTCGGTTTTCCATTGGGTGAAGGGATATTGCCGGGATTGATAACGATCCTGCTATCGGTACTGGCATGGCGATGGGTATGGGCATCCGTCTCACTTTTCATAGTGATACTACTCGTTCCCCTAACCATTTATCTTTTACATGACGATCGCTTCAGAAGAGCACCCAAACAGGAAGATGCGCCGGCTGATGAAAATGGACAAGAATGGCATTACCGGGATATAATTAAAGATTCCAGGTTCTATTATCTGTTTTTACCGGTGCTATTACCTCCTTTTTTGATTACGGGCCTGTTTCTATACCAAATATCATTTGCCCATGATCTCGGATGGTCGGCCGGCCTTATTGCCACCGCTTTTATCAGTTACGCCATATCAAGAGTTATCGGTACTATTGTGAGCGGCCCTGTCATCGACCGTTTTACAGCTACAAGAATATTTCCGTATTATCTTATTCCTTTCGGAATTGCTTTGGCCTTTGCTTATTGGCATCCGGGTGATTGGTCAGCTTTTGTGTATATGTTTTTCGTGGGTATAACCATGGGAACAGGTGGAAATATCAAGTCGGCGTTATATGCTGAACTGTATGGCGTGCGGACAATTGGAACGGTACGAAGCCTCTTTCAGTCGCTCATGGTATTCAGTACGGCTATAAGTCCGTTTTTAATGGGATGGCTGCTGGATCATAATATCGCTGTCACAAAGATTTTACTGGTTTCTATAGCCATCATTATTTTTGCCAGTTTACTTTCCTGGAGATTGTATCTTATGGAGAAACCGGCATATGTTACACAGTGATGTCAATGAATATCCAAAATGCTATTAATTTTAAATCTGAATCATGACTGACAAAGAAAGAGACGGACTTCGTGATATTATTACAGAACAGATAAGTAGTACACAAGAGGAGTTGAAAATATTAATTGAAATGACTCGTCCGGTGTCTCCCGATAACGCAATAGGCCGTATATCCCGGATGGATGCCATTAATAATAAAACCATTAATAATAAAACCATTAATGATGCCGCACTGCGAAATCAACAGAAAAAATTGAAAAAACTGGAAAGGGCATTGGAACGAATGAATGATAAGAACTTTGGGAAATGTATGCGCTGCGGTGAGGACATCCCTTTCGGCCGATTGAAGTTCATGCCGTATACGACAAAATGTATCAAATGTGCCTGAGTAAGATAATCACAGCCAGCGCATCGTAAATAATCGGGGCAGGATCCATTTCGTAGGCAGATGAAGCAATGATTTGATAAACATTTCATTGACAGCCTGGTAATGATGTTCCCTTCCCATGCTCATGTTAAACTCAGCACGTTTTATAGCCTGCCATGCCGCCATCCGGCGTTTGACTGAAAATGATTTCCATGGGAAGTTTCCTGATTTACTTTTTTTCTGAGATAGTAATGTATTGCTGAGTTCCCATGCATCCATCCAACCAAGGTTCATACCCTGTCCGCCAAAAGGACTCACGATGTGGGCCGCGTCTCCAATAATTCCCGTCCTGTCGCGGCCAAACGAATCAACTAGGTAATGCTGAACGCCAAAAGAGCTGATCATGGAGTTTGTTTCTACCGGTATAGTAAAATCCGTTCGTGATTCTATGTTGCTTATCAAGTGTTCCGGAGAAGGTGACGAGATGTATTCCGGTGTACGAATGACCCATCGGCGCTTATTATCAGGAAGTGGAAAGGACTCTATTAATCCTTTGCTTTGCAGGTATATAGCGGCAGCGGTTTCGAAATTCGTTGTATCTTCAAAATCACCCATAATGAAGGTATCAGGGTAAGAACCGCCGTTGAAGTTTATTTTTAATTGTTTTCGTACGGTACTGTTTTTACCATCACATCCGATCAGGTATTGTGCATTGATCTCCGATTCTGTGTCATCATAGTTTTGTATTTCAACCTTGATACCTGATTCTGAATCCATGAATGCAATCAGTTTAGATCCTTTTTTAAGGGAACCGGGATAATGCTGTTCCAGATAACCTTCTAATAGGATTTCTGTTTGATATTGGGGCAAAGTCAGGACAAACGGATATGGCGGCGGGCAGGATGAAAAATCAAGTTCGCCAAGTATTCCATCATCTCCGATGGCTAATCCCTTGTGAACGTGAAGGCCCTGTTCGATAAATGAATCAACGATTCCCATCTTCTCAAGATATTCTAAAGACGGCGGATGTATTCCAATGGAACGGGAGTGTGTTGATCGTTCGATATTGCGCTCAATAATTAACGTATCGAAACCGAGTTGCTGCAATCTGAGACCAAGAAAAAGTCCGACAGCACCTCCTCCGGATATCAATATCTCTGTTTCAATAGTGTTGCTCACTTAACCGTATTTTTGTATTCCAACAACAATCGATAAGGCTTCAAATGATGCACTTGCCACCCGGGGGGGATAAGATTCTGCATTTCCTGAAGAGTGAAACTTCTCTGTATGGATAACTGACCGTCATCCGAGATAAAAGAATTTCTGAAAAAGGGCTTCGTTAAAACTTTGAACAGAAAATAAGCGATGTCACTTCGTTCTATATCATTAAACAAAACACGGCCCCTGCAAATTTTTACAGAATCAGTGAGTAACTGTGTTATTTCTTCTCTTGAAAGATGATGCATCAAATGATTGGAAATAACATAATCATAGGTTCTGTTATCATCGACTATTTCAGATAATGAAATATTTTCAAAATGAAAATTGGCCGGCCAGGATTGCTGTTGTACATATTCCAATGCTCTCGAATCTGTTTCAATTCCTGTAATAAGAAAGTTAAAATCATCTGCTTTGGCCCATCTGTAGAGATATCGTATAATATCTGCGCCGCCGAACCCTATATCAAGAAGTGAATACGTTTGACCTTTCTTCAGCTCCGGTTTTATATGTGTTTGATAGATTCGCCTCCAGCGTGAAAGTATCCGATTGAGGAGGCTGAAATGACGATAAGTGGCAAAAAGCATATCCCTGTCACAATCAGGTTTATCCATCCATTCGATTACTGATGTATCACGTTTAGTCAATAAAAGAGGCATAATATCAATCAAGTACAGGGTTTTTTGTTAAAAGGCCGCTTTCAATTGTTAATCCGGGCCCAAATGCCATAGCATAGACATTTTCATTTTCGTGAGCAGAAGGTTTACTCAGGAGATTTTTCAGGACAAAAATAATCGTAGCACTGCTCATATTACCAAAATCTCTCAAAACTTCTCTTGAGGCCGCGGTCTGCTCCCCGGTCAGATTCAGACTTTTCTGAACATTATCGACTATAGCGCGTCCTCCGGGGTGTATTGCCCAATAGTCAATATCATTTTTATCCATCTTGTGTGCATTAAAAAACGGATCTACAATACTTGTGATATTCTCACCGATTATTTTCGGCACATAGGTCGACAGTTTCATATCAAAACCGTTGTTACCTATAGTCCAGGCCATATCTTCCTCGCCGGAGGGAGCCACAGTTGTTGTAAAATCGTTCATCTCGAAAATACCTGAAGATGTTTCCGGAATACGGGCACTCACCATCATCCCGCCACCGCCATCCGCAAATAATGAAGCGGATATCAGAAAATCGGACTCTTCCCTGAATTGAAGGTGCAGGGTACATAACTCGAGTGATACGATCAGGACATTGGCACTGGGATCAGACTCACAAATGCTTTTTGCCATTTTTAAAGCCGGAAACGTTGCATAGCAACCCATAAATCCCAGGTGAAATCGGTGGGTATTCGGAGAAAGGTTCAATTCTTTGACAATAAAATAATCGGGACCGGGCGCAAAAAATCCGGTGCAGGAGACAGTGATCACATGAGTAATATCCTTATAGTCTATATGCCTGCAATTATCGATAGTCCTGCGGGCTATGTCGATATATAATTTTTTCGCCTCACGAATATATAATTCATTACGGTGTTTAGTCGATGGCATTGAAAGCGAACCGTTGATCGATTCAAAAAAATCAGGGACCGGCATATCATTATCAAAATCTTTAATAACGGTATGTCGTTGATCGATTCCCGATTGTGAGTAGATCCGGTGAATAATTCGTTTTGTCAGTTCGTTATCACTGACATGCTCTTTCATGAAATCCCGGATGTAATCCTGATCATAAGCGGTTTCCGGTACTCCCGTCTCAATTTGATGAATATAGACTGGCATGACTTCTGGTATGGTTATGTTAATGTATAAAATGACGGATGTGAAGAACCGTAATGTTCCGCCTTTATGAGCTTAAACCAGAATTATAAGTGCTGCGTTCAACCGACTCTTATGATTGCTTAATTAACCGTTTTATCCTTATTCAGTAGCCGATGTGTCAGGTAGAGAAAACGGGAATTATGAAGGAGAGCAGCTGATGTGAGGCCGGCGATTAATCCGATCCAGAAGCCTTGTGGTCCATAGTGTTGGATAAGGCCGAAATAGTAACCTGTAGTGAGTCCGATTGCCCAATACGCGATGATATTTACAAACATAGGTATTCGTGTGTCTTTTAAACCCCTGAGGGCACCGATGCCACTGACTTGCAAGCCATCGGATATTTGAAAGATGGCAGCAAATTGAAGCAGGTAAACGGCAATATCCTGTACATGAGTACTATGAGTATAGATATTTGTTATAAAACGGGGGAACAGAAAAAGAAGCAGAGCCATACAGGCCATGATACCTGCGCTCAACGCTATTCCGGTAAATCCGGAAAAACGTGCGGCATGAATGTTATTCCGGCCGATAGCCTGACCTACTCTGACAGTTATGGCTGTAGATAAACCAAGAGGAATCATAAATGTTATGGAAGCCACATTAATAGCAATTTGATGACCCGCTACAGCGTCCGTTCCGAGTGAACCGATGAATAATGCTACCAGGGCAAACATACTCACTTCAAGAAATGTGCTGATGCCATTAGGTACACCTACGTACAACAGCTCTCTCATGTATTCCCATTCAGGTAAGTGGATGTTATGGAAGATATGGAATCGTTTATAACTTTTTTTAGTTGCGGAATAGATCAAAATCCCTATAAACATAACCCAGCCAACTATAGCACTCGAGAGCCCGATACCAACAGCTCCCAATGCCGGAAATCCGAGTTTACCGTACATAAACACATAATTACCGGTAATATTGAAAAATACTCCAAGTAAGGCAAAATACATCCCCGGTTTTGTGGCACCGATGGCTTCATTAAAAAAGCGCAACACAAGATATGCCCCGATTGCAGGAACACCCCATGAAATGGCGTCAAGATAACCCTGGGTGACAGGTATCAGATTTGGATCAACATGCATTATTCCCATCAACCATTCCATATGTCGCAAGAGGAAGAAGACCGGAATACCGAGAAACTGACTTAACCAAAGTGCCTGACGTACATTTTTACCAATCTTGTGAAGCTTCCTGGCTCCAAATACCTGGGCGATAATTGGACTCGCTGCCATCAGAACGCCGATTATCATGACAATCAAAGGATTCATTATGGCAGCGCCGATGGCTACGGCAGCAAGTGCTGTGGGATTCAAATGACCGGCCATAATGGTGTCAACGAATCCCATCGACATCTGTAACAATTGGCTTGCAATTACCGGAGCTCCAAGCAACAACATCGATTTCGATTCTTTTGCCAGCCGTTCACTAAAAGTAAGATTGTTGGTTATTGAAATATGATTCACTTTTAATTGGTTGAATGAAAGAAGCGCAATAATACCAAAATATTACTTAAAATAGCATCACCCCGGGGATAAATAACAATTGTTTTATTTTGAATCAGGAAATGATATCAATTAATTAGATTGGGGATATCATCATATCCTTTGCCACTTAATATGCCATGTATAGCTTTGGCAGCCAGCATTCCCATGGCATAACGGGTCTCCCGGGTAGCACTTGCGATGTGCGGAACCAGAATACAATTCGGAGCTGTCAGAAGCCCGGGATGTACTTTTGGCTCTTCTTCGAAGACATCAATTCCAGCTCCTCCTATATTCCCCGAATGAAGAGCATCAGCTAACGCCGCCTCATCAATAACAGGCCCGCGGGAGGTGTTGATCAGAATTGAACTTTCCGGCATCAGATCTAAGATCTTACGGTTAATGATATGATATGTTTCTTTTGTCATGGGACAGTTAAGAGATAATATATCACTGTTTTTCGCCAATTCTTCCACGGAATCCATATAGTGAGCTCCCAGTTCATCCTCGATTACATCTTCAACGCGGTGACGATTATGATAAAGTATATTCAGGCCGAATCCATTGGCGCGGCGGGCCACAGCCCTGCCTATTCGTCCCATACCGAGTATACCAAGATTTTTCCCGTTGAGCTCCATTCCCAGAAAACCGAGTGGGTCCCAACCGTCGAATTTATTGGCACGTAAAAAATCCTGGGCCTCACAAAGACGGCGTGCCGCTGCCAGAATGAGGGCAAATGTTCCATCGGCACTTGCTTCAGTCAACACATCAGGGGTATTCGCTACTTTAATACCAAGCTTTGTAGCCGCTTTCACATCAATATTATTATAACCAACGGCATGATTAGCGATGATTTTAAGATTCTTACCGGCCTTCAGAACCTTTTCTGTTACAGGGACCGAGAGCATGGTTAAAATGGCGTCGTAATCACCTATTATATCTAAGACATCGTCTTCGGTATGAAACCGACCGCGGGGAGTAACATCCACCTGGTAATATTTTTTTAAAAAATTTATGACATCTTTTATAATGGGTTCGGTAATTAATACTCTTTTCATGGCTTCTCTCATCCTTCATTAATGATATAAAATAAAAAAGCCCGCTTTAGCCGGGCTTGTAATTTATTGATTGAGAGAATCGTATGCTAAAAAGCTTTTATTTTACCATCGATTTTGTAATAGGTAACAGATTTATATTCGAAATAACCCAGGCCGTCATAAATAAATGTGAATGGTTTAAGTGCCTGTGTACAAATCTTATCCTTCTGTTTCCAGGTTTTGATAGTAAGGCTCAGCGTATCACCATCAATGGCTTTATGAACATTATATAACTGACAGCAGCCATCGGGTAAGTCACCTTTTATTAAAAGAACTTTTTTGTCTTTGTAGGTTACTTTTTCAATGGAGTTAATATATGCCTGGCGGATAATAATATTCGTTGTATTGGGCGACTGAATAGTATGCAGATTGGTTAAGGAATCATCTGTAATAGATTTCATCGTTGATGTAACCTTATTTTGAGATGAATCAGTCGAATCAGAATCTGCGGCGGCAGTTGCAGACATAGTAGTGTCAACGGAATTGTTTTCAATAGCCCGGGACTTTGTATCATTGGATTTACGGCCACAAGCTGTTATAACAGAAAAGCTTATTAGTAAACAGAGTAATATGAATACTCCGTTTTTCATTGGTACGTTTCTTCAGTGATTTGGGTTATGACAGCATCATTCCACATCTTTTCCAAATTATAGAATTCCCGTAACTTTTTATTAAAGATATGAACAACTACATTTACATAATCGAGTATCACCCACCGTCTT
>Ga0102962_1000647_pt1 | contig 15524 bp, 16 predicted proteins | sample SalPonF2_C_D2_MG_FD_84519 | JGI IMG/M metagenome (GOLD analysis project Ga0102962, IMG submission 84519) | Salt pond soil microbial communities from South San Francisco under conditions of wetland restoration - Salt Pond MetaG SF2_C_D2_MG ...
CTCGGCGGCCAGCATCTCCGGGTCGGCCACGGTGCAGTCCCGCGTCATCAGGTGCTGCATGGGGGTCGTGAGGTCGGCGCCCTGGTCCAGGTGGCGGCGCAGGTCGCCGTCGGTGAAGATGCCCGCCAGCTGGCCTTCGGCATCGGTCACGAGCGTCATGCCCAGGCCTTTGGCACTCATCACGACCAGGGCTTCGGACAGACGGGCGTTCTCGTCGACCGCGGGCATGTCATCGCCCGTGTGCATGATGTCGGAGACCCGCACGAGCAGCCGCCGCCCCAGTCGCCCGCCCGGGTGCGAGCGGGCGAAATCTTCGGTGGTAAAGCCGCGGGCGGCGGATACGGCGAGCGCCAGTGCATCGCCCATGGCCAGGGTCGCGCTGGTGCTCGCGGTGGGGGCTAGGTTCAGCGGACAGGCTTCGCGGGAGACGGAAATGTCCAGATGGCAGTCGGCGGCGCGCGCCAGCATGGAATCGGGCTCGCCGGTCAGGGCAATCAGGGGTACGCCGAGGCGCTTGATCAGCGGCACGATGGTGACCACTTCCGGGGTCTGGCCCGAATTGGACAGGGCAATGACCACGTCCTCCTGGGTGATCATGCCGAGATCGCCGTGGCTGGCTTCCGCGGGGTGTACATAAAACGCCGGGGTGCCCGTCGAGGCCATGGTGGCGGCCAGCTTGCGGCCGATATGCCCGGACTTGCCCATGCCGGTGACCACGACTCGGCCCCGGCAGGCCAGCAGCAGCCCGCAGGCGGCGGCAAAGGTTTCGTTCAGCCGGGACTCCAGCGCGGAGACGGCGGCGGCTTCGATCTGGATGACTTCGCGGCCGGATTCGATCAATCCGGTTGCCGAAGCACTGGACACGGAACGGTTCACGCGGCTTCCCCGGGGGGTATCGCCTTATTGTAGCCGGGCGCTCTGGTAAACTTGAACTCCTTTCCCACACAGGCACGGCATGGACCGGACAGGATTGCAGCAGTTGCTGGAAACGGCGTTCCCGAACGCGGAAATCGAGGTCCAGTCCGAAGACGGCGTCCATTTTGCCGCCCGCATCGTGGACAGTTCCTTTGCCGGCCTGGGCCGGGTGGCACGCCACCAGGCCGTGTATGCAGCGCTGGGCGCCCGTATCGGGGGCGAAATCCATGCGCTGTCGTTGCAGACCCTGACGCCCGAAGAGGGCGGAGCGAAAGCTTGAACCGACTATTGATCGAAGGCGGCGGCCGGCTGGATGGTGAAATCCGCATCTCCGGCGCCAAGAACGCGACCCTGCCGATCCTGGCGGCGGCGCTGCTGGCCGAGACGCCGATCACGATCGGCAACGTGCCGCATTTGCACGATGTCACGACCACGGTAACCCTCCTGCGCCGCATGGGCGTGGAAGTCACCGTGGGCGAGCACATGGCGCTGGAGGTCGATCCCTCCACCATCAAGGAAATGATCGCGCCCTACGAGCTGGTGCGCACGATGCGCGCCTCGATCCTCGTCCTCGGCCCCTTGCTCGCCCGTTTCGGCCAGGCCGAGGTATCGCTGCCGGGCGGCTGCGCCATCGGCTCGCGCCCGGTCGAACTGCACCTGAAAGGGCTGGCCGCCATGGGTGCGGATATCGACGTGAGAAACGGCTACATTTATGCCAGCGCCAAGCGGCTCCATGGGGCGCATATCCTCATGGACCTGGTGTCGGTCACGGGCACCGAGAACCTGATGATGGCCGCCGCCCTCGCGGAGGGCGAGACGACCATCGAGAACGCCGCGCGCGAGCCCGAGGTAGTCGATCTCGCCAACTGCCTGATCAAGATGGGCGCGAAGATCGAGGGCGCGGGCACCGAAACCCTCACCATCCAGGGCGTGGACAGCCTCCAGGGGTGTTACTACGAAGTTCTGCCCGACCGCATCGAGACGGGCACTTATCTCGTGGCCGGAGCGCTGACCGGCGGACGGGTACGGGTCAAGCGGACCCGTCCCGACATGATGCAGGCCGTGCTCGACAAACTGCGCGAGGCGGGTGCCGAGATTACGAGCGCCGACGACTGGATCGAGCTGGACATGAAGGGCCGGCGGCCGCAGGCGGTCACGATCCGCACGGCGCCATACCCGGCGTTTCCTACCGATATGCAGGCCCAGTTCACCGCGTTGAATACAGTGTCGGAGGGTGCGGGCGTGGTGACCGAAACCGTGTTCGAGAATCGCTTCATGCACGTGCAGGAATTGGTCCGCATGGGCGCGCGTATTCAGCTGGAGGGCAACACCGCGATGATTCACGGCGTTCAGCGCCTGACGGCTGCGCCGGTGCTGGCCACCGACCTGCGCGCCTCTGCCAGTCTGGTACTGGCCGGCCTTGTTGCGGAAGGCGAAACGGTCGTGGACCGTATTTATCACATTGATCGGGGTTATGAATGCATCGAGGAAAAACTGGCGCAACTGGGCGCCCGAATTAGACGTGTTTCGGCTTGACGGTTTGACGCGGTTCATGGCCCAACGCCCGGTATGCGTTGTGCATGGGGCTATAATCGAAGTGTTTTCACGATTGCCGCAGTCATGATTCTCTATTCGCGGCCCGACGATCCAGCAGCCCACAGCATCCGCCTGGTACTGGCGGAAAAAGGCGTGGGAGTCAAAGTAGTGGATGTGCAGCCCGACGCCCCGCCGGAAGATCTTTTGCATCTCAATCCCTACGGCACGTTGCCCACGCTCGTATCGCGCGAAGTGACCTTGTACGACTCGCGCATCATTGCCGAATTCATCGACGAGCGTTATCCGCACCCGCCGTTGCTGCCGAGCGACCCGGTACTGCGCGCGCGCGCCAGGCTGTTCATCAGCGAAATCGGCGAGAGCTGGTACGAACTTTGCGACGAGGTGAGCAATGGCGCCGGCAGAGAGCGTACCCGCGCACGCAAGGAACTGACCGAGGCCGTCGTCTCCAGCGATGAGCTTTTCGCCGGCAGCACCTATCTGCTCAGCGTCGATTACGGGCTTGCCGATTGTGTCGCGGCACCGGTGCTGTGGCGGCTGCCGCACCTGGGCATCCAGTTGCCGCGCGAGGCCAGGGCCATCCGCAGCTACATGCAGCGCGTGTTCCGCCGTCCCACCTTCGTGCATTCGCTGGTGGCCTGCGAACGCGCCATGATCGAGAGTTGACCCGTTCCTGATTCATGACCGAACCGGCACGACCTTCACGCAAGCCCTATCTTCTTCGCGCCCTTCATGAATGGATGGGTGACGCCGGTTTGACCCCGCAGGTCATCGTCGACGCTACGGTTACCGGCGTCGATGTGCCACCCGAGCACGTGCGCGACGGCAAGATCGTGCTCAATATCGGCATGCAGGCCGTGCGGGACCTGCGACTGGACAATGAATCCATCTCCTGCACCGCACGCTTCGGCGGCGTGGCCCGCTCGTTATGGGTGCCCATGCCCGCCGTGCTCGGGATCTATGCCCAGGAGACCGGCGAGGGGGTGGCCTTCGCGGACGAGGATGCACCACCGCCGGAATCGCCGCCCGAGCCGGATGGCGGCGGAGAGGGCGCTTCCCGGCGTTCGCACCTGAAGGTCGTCAAATAGGGCATTCCCGGGAACCCGGGCTGGTAAAATAAGCGCAATTCCGCAGGCAGCGACTAACGATGCCGGAAAACGGCCAGGTAAGCCTTCGCCATGACTGGACCCGCGAGGAAATCGCGGAGATCTACCATACGCCCCTCAACGATCTGCTATTCCATGCACAGAGTGTGCATCGCACGGTTTTCGATCCCAACCGTGTCCAGATATCGACACTGCTGTCGATCAAGACCGGTGGGTGTCCGGAAGATTGCAAGTATTGCCCGCAAAGCGTGCGCTACAACACAGACGTCGAGCCCGAACCATTGCTGGGCATCGACACGGTGGTCGAGCGCGCAAAAGCGGCCAAGGCGGCGGGCGCCACGCGCTTTTGCATGGGCGGGGCCTGGCGGCGGCCCAAGGACCGCGACCTGGACAAGATCCTGCCGGTCATCGAGGAGGTCAAGGGCCTCGGACTCGAGACCTGCCTGACGGTTGGCATGCTGAACGAGGAGCAGGCCGAGAGCCTGGCCGAGGCGGGCCTCGACTACTACAACCACAACCTCGACACATCGCCCGAGTTCTACGGGGAGGTCATCACCACCCGGACGTACGAGGATCGCCTGGACACGCTCGAGAACGTGCGCAAGGCAGGCATGAAGGTTTGCTGTGGCGGCATCGTCGGGCTCGGCGAATCCGCGAATGACCGCGTGGGCCTGCTGCACCAGCTTGCGACCATGCCCAAGCATCCGGAGAGCGTGCCTATCAACGAACTGGTGCGTGTGAAAGGGACGCCCTATGCCGACAATGCGGGCGTCGATCCGATCGACTTCGTGCGCACCATCGCCACGGCACGCATCCTGATGCCGCTGGCGCACGTGCGCCTCGCAGCCGGACGCACCGGCATGAGCGACGAACTCCAGGCCCTGTGCTTTTTCGCCGGCGCCAACTCGATTTTCTACGGCGAAAAATTGTTGACTACACCGAATCCCGGAGCGACGGTCGATACGACCCTGTTTACCCGCCTCGGCATCCAGCCGGAGGATGCACAATCCGCCACCGCCGTGGAATGAAGAAACGCCTCGTTGCCGAACTAGAGCGCCTGGATAAGCGGGGCCTGCGCCGTACGCGTGTTACCCGTTCCGCGCAATCTTTCCCGACCATCGAACTGAATGGCCAAGAGCTCGTCAATTTTGCCGCGAACGATTACCTCGGTTTGGCCGCCGAGCCGCGTGTGGCCGAAGCCCTGGCCGAAGGTGCCCGGCGCTGGGGTGCCGGGGCCGGTGCGGCGCACCTGCTTTCCGGTCACACCCGTGCGCATGCGGAATTCGAAGAAGCACTGGCGGACTTCCTCGGCTGCGAGGCCGCACTGCTTTTTTCGACCGGCTACATGGCCAACCTGGGCGCCGTCGGCGCGATTGTCGACCGCACCGGCAGCGTGGTGGAGGACAAGCTCAACCATGCCTCCCTCATTGATGCCGCCATCCTCTCGCGGGCGCGCCTGCTGCGCTATGCGCACGCCGACGTGCAGGCCGCCGGAGCGCGGCTGGAGCAGGCGGCGGGAACCAGATTGCTGGTTACCGACGGCGTGTTCAGCATGGACGGCGACCTGGCACCACTGCCCGAACTCACGGCTTTGGCCGAACGCCATGACGCCGTTTTCATGGTGGACGACGCGCATGGTTTCGGAGTGCTCGGCGACGGCGGCCGAGGCAGCCTCGAACACTGCGGACTCGAGCCCGGATCCGTACCGATCCATGTCGTGACCCTTGGCAAGGCGCTCGGGGTCTTCGGTGCTGCGGTCGCCGGTGATCGGGTACTGATCGACACCCTGGTTCAGCGCGCGCGCCCGTGGATCTATACCACGGCGTTGCCGCCGGCACTGGCTTCGGCAATGACGGCCGCTCTGGCCTTGCTGCGCGAGGAAGGCTGGCGGCGCGAGCGGGTTAATGCCCATGTCGCCCGTTTCCGTGCCGCGTGTCTGGGTGCGGGGTTTGAACTGATGAATTCGGAAACGCCCATCCAGCCGGTCCTGGTCGGCGAGTCGGAACGCGCGCTGGCGGTATCGGCCCGTCTCGGCGAGCGCGGATTTTACGTGCCTGCCATACGCCCGCCCACCGTGCCGCAAGGCAGTGCCCGCCTGCGTATCACCCTGTCGGCGGCGCACACGACGGAACAGGTCGATGCCCTGGTGTCGGCCCTGGCGGAGAGCCTGGAATCCGATGCCTGAAGCCCTGCCCATTTTTGCCTTGCACGGTTGGGGGCTGAATGCCGCCACGCTGGCGCCTCTGGCGGATGCCTTCGGCGACCACGAATTCATGCCCGTGGATTTGCCCGGTCATGGCGCCCGTCGCGACGAGCCGTTCGGCCGTAACCTGGATGCTCTGGTCGAGGGACTGCTGGCGCAAGCGCCGTCGCGTGCCGTATGGCTGGGCTGGTCGCTTGGCGGCATGTTGGCCATGGCTGCGGCGGAGGCCGCGCCGGAACGGGTCGCGGCACTGGTGACGGTGGCCTCCAGCCCGTCCTTCGTGGCCCGCCCCGACTGGCCGCAGGGAATGCCGGCGGAGCGTTTGCAGCGCATGGCCTCCGATCTGTCCGCGGACATGCAACAGACGGTCGATGACTTTCTGACCCTGCAAGTGCTGACGAGCCGAGGCGGACGCGCCGCGTTGCGCCAGCTGCAGGCGTCCCTGCACGAGCGTGGCATGGCCAGCCAGCAGGCCCTGGACGACGGGTTACATGTGCTGGAAGTGCTCGACTTGCGCGACCGCTTGTCCACGCTGGCAATGCCGGTGCTGGCCATGGGCGGCGCGCGCGATCGCCTGGTCCGCCCGGCGGCGATCGAGGCGTGGGCTGCCATGGTGCCCCATGGCCGGGCCTGTATTTTCGAGGACGCGGCCCACGCGCCGTTTCTCTCGCACCGGGAGGCGTTTGCCGGCCGCGTGAATGAATTCCTGCGCGCAGAGGTCGATAGCCATGACACGGCTTGACCGGCGCATCGTGCGGGCGCGTTTCGGCGCAGCTGCAGGCAACTATGATGCCGAGGCGGTGCTCCAGGCCGAGGTGCAGGCCCGGCTGCTGGAACGGCTGGAGTTGCTGGGCTTCACGCCGCAACGCGTGCTCGACCTGGGGGCCGGCACGGGGCGCGCATTGAAGCCCCTGTCGCGTGCCTACCCCAAGGCCCGGCTCACGGCGGCGGATCTGGCCCCGGGCATGCTGAGAGAGGCGTACCGAAAACGGCCGCGCTTCCGTCGGGTGAATTTCGCCGCCGGTGCCGGCGAGGCATTGCCTTTTGCCGATCGCAGTTTTGAAATGGTGTTCAGCAACCTGATGTTGCAGTGGTGTCCCGAGCCGGATCCGGTGCTGGTCGAAGTGCGGCGCGTGTTGCGCGGGCAGGGCGTGTTCCTGTTCACGACCCTGGGGCCGGATACGCTCCGCGAGCTGCGCGCGGCCTGGGCCGCCGTCGACGACCATGACCACGTGCATCCCTTCATGGACATGCACGATATCGGCGATGCCCTGGTCCGCGCCGGCTTCGTCGAGCCGGTAATGGATGTGGAACGCCTGACGGTGACTTACGAAGACGTGCGGACCCTGATGCAGGATCTGCGCAGCATCGGTGCCCGCAACGCGAGCAGCGAACGGCCGCGTGGATTGATGGGGCCGCGACGCCTGGCCGCGGTCGAGCAGACCTACGAACGCTTCCGCCGCGACGGCAGGCTGCCGGCCACCTACGAAGTGGTTTACGGTACGGCCTGGACTCCGCTGGATTTGCCCCGCCGATGAACGAGCCATTGAAAGGATTTTTCGTAACCGGAACCGACACCGAGATCGGTAAAACGGTGGTTGCCGCCGGTGTGGTGCGGGCGCTCGCAGCGGAAGGAAGGCGGATTGCCGCGATGAAACCGGTGGCGAGCGGTGCCGAGCAGACGGATGCCGGTTTGCGCAACGAGGACGCCCTGCACCTGATGGCGGCTGCCAATGTCGAGGCCGGCTATCCCGAGGTCAACCCGTACTGTTTCGAGCCACCTATCGCACCGCACCTGGCGGCCGAGGAAGCGGGTATCAGCATTCGTCCCGAGGTGATCCTGGACTCGGCCGCGGCCTTGGCTGCGCGCGCCGACGCGCTGGTCGTCGAAGGTGTCGGTGGGTGGCAGGTGCCTCTGGCGCCGGGCTTCGGCATCCCGGATCTGGCGCGCAAGCTGAAACTGCCCGTACTCCTCGTGGTCGGCCTGCGCCTGGGCTGCATCAATCATGCCCGCCTGAGTGCCGAATCGATCCTGGCGTCCGGCTGCAATCTTGTTGGCTGGGTCGGTAACGTGGCCACGGCCGAACCGATGGCCCGCGAGGAGGCCAATGTCGGCACCCTGAAGGAACTGTTGCCCGTGCCCTGCCTGGGCCTCGTCCCCCATCTGGCCGTGGCGACGCCCGCAGCGGTAGCCAGGCATCTCGACGTCGCGGCGTTGGAGGACGCCGTGTACGGCAAGCGCTGAACAACCTGGAGGAAAACATGAGTAACGCGGAGTGGATGCAACGCGACCTGGCGCATGTGTGGCATCCCTGTTCCCAGATGAAAGATCACGAATGGTTGCCGCTGGTGCCGATCGAGCGGGGCGAAGGGGCCTGGTTGCATGATTTCGAGGGCCGGCGTTATCTCGACGCCATCAGTTCTTGGTGGGTCAACCTCTTCGGCCACGGACATCCGGCGATCGCATCCCGCATCGCCGAACAGGCGGGCAAGCTCGAGCATGTCCTGCTCGCGGGGGCGACGCACCCCCCGGTCATAGAATTGTCCGAGCGTCTGGCGGAGATAACACCGCAGGGGCTTACGCGCTGCTTCTACGCAGATATCGGGTCCGCCGCGGTCGAAGTGGCGCTCAAGATGAGCTTCCATTACTGGCGCAACATCGGCAAGCCGGAGAAGCGCCGGTTCGTGGCGTTGGGCAACGGTTATCACGGCGAGACGCTCGGCGCGTTGGGAGTGGGCGACGTGGCCCTTTACAAGGAAGTCTACCGGCCCTTGCTCAACGAAGCGATAATCGCGCCGTCGCCGGATGCCTACCTCGCCGAGCCGGGCGAAAGCGCCGAGGCGTTCGCCCGGCGCCGGTTCGAGGACATGGAACGCATACTGGCGGAACAGGGCGACGAAATCGCGGCCGTCATCCTCGAGCCGCTGGTCCAGTGCGCGGGTAACATGCGCATGCACCACCCGGTCTATCTCTCGCTGCTGCGTGATGCCTGTGACCGATACGGCGTGCATCTGATCGCCGACGAGATCGCGGTCGGCTTCGGCCGCACCGGCACGCTGTTTGCGTGTGAGCAGGCCGATATCAGTCCGGACTTCCTCTGTCTTTCCAAGGGCATCACGGCAGGCTTTCTGCCCCTGGCCGCGGTCATGACCACCGACACGGTTTACGAGGCCTTTTACGACGAGTACCGCAACATCGAGAAGGCCTTCCTGCACTCCCATAGTTATACCGGCAATCCGCTCGCGTGCGCGGCGGCGCTGGCGACGCTGGACGTTTTCCGGGAAACGGATGTCATCGGGGAAAACCTCGAGCGCGGACGGTGGATCGACGAGGAACTCGCGCCCCTGCGCGACCATCCGCACGTCGGCGACGTGCGCCGCACAGGGATGATCGCGGCGGTGGAGATGGTGCGCAAGCGGCCGCGGGAGGCCTATCCCTGGCAGGAGCGGAGGGGCATCGCCGTTTACCGCTATGGGCTGGAGCATGAGTGCTGGATGCGCCCCCTCGGCAATACGGTTTACTGGATGCTGCCGTATGTCGTGACACGTGAGGATGTGGCGCACCTTGGCCGTGTCACCCGGGATGCAATCGACACCGTGACACGAGACTGAGCATTTTCGACAAGGAGCTGCGATGCATGTAGAACCCTGCCCCTTGCAAAATCCGGGCATCTCCGTCATTGTTTAGCAGAATGCACGGGGGGCCGTGCCGGAATAACCACAGGAGAACGATCATGCGAGCAATTCGTTTACTAGGGGTGACAGGTGTGTTGTCCGCGGCGTTGATGTTGGCGCCTAATGCTCTGGCTGCCAGTCATTGGTACGTGCGGACGGCCATTAGCTACAACTCCCTCTCCAACCATGGTTGGCAATCACCCAGCGGTTCTGTTAGCACGGTGTCCAAACACGGGCTCGGATTGGATCTGGCCGTGGGACGCGATCTGGGTCGTGTCTGGGCCGGAGGTGGCATCCGTGGTGAATTCGAACTGAGCTGGAAATACAACGATGTCGACTACTTCACCCAAGGGGGCACGCAACTCGCCGGCACAACCGGCCATACGCGCGCGCTGGCGTTCATGTACAACCTGATCAACGATTTCCGGCCAGAGTCCTCCTTCGACCCTTATTTGGGCATCGGCATCGGCTACGCCGACGTGTACTACGGCGACTACTATGGATCCAACCCGACCACGAACGCGGAGTCATCGCTCAACAGCGGCGACAGCCGTTTTGCCTATCAAGTGCTCGCCGGATTCAAGCTTAATTTTTCCCGCTCACTTGCCTTGGATATGGCGTATAACTGGTTTGCCCTGGCCGATCCTTCTCTGCATGAGCCGTATAGCGCCGGGCACGGCACTTTCACATCGAGTTATCGCGCCAGCAGCCTGGTGCTGGGTTTGGACTGGACATTCTGAGCCGAGCGTTTTACCGAGTTTTGATTTACCCAAGGAGGACAAGTCATGGCCAATAGCGTCGGGTACCACGAGCCCCTGGATGAGCTTTCGCCGAAAACTCGTCAGATGCATCAGGCGCTGACTTCGTTGCAGGAAGAACTGGAGGCGGTCGACTGGTACCAGCAGCGTGCCGATGCCTGTACGGACTCCGCGCTCAAGGAAATCCTGTTGCACAACATGCGTGAAGAAATCGAGCACGCCTGCATGGCGCTCGAATGGCTGCGCCGCAACAGCGAAACCTTCAACAAGGAGTTGCGTACTTACCTGTTCAGCAAGGGCGAGATCACTCACGTCGAAGAAGAAGGCCACGGGTAAAGAGGCCGCATGTCATCGGTCTCGGGTGCGGGGGGCGCGTCACGCACCTGGCGTATCCTGTCGATCGACGGCGGGGGAGTCCGTGGCTATTACACGGCCCTGCTGATAGCTCGCCTCTGCGAGGAACACCCCGGTTGGCTGGATTCCGTAGACTTGATTGCAGGCACATCGACGGGCGCGATCATCGCGCTTGCGCTGGCGCTCGAGATGCAGCCCGCGGACATCGCCGCGATTTATGCGCGTGAAACCGATCGTATATTCACGACAACCCTGGTCGACAAGGTTCTCGACGCCGGCGGGTTGATAGGTCCACGCTATGACGTGCGCCGCTACGCGGCAATCCTGCGCCAGGTCTTTCGTGATGCCCGCCTTTCCGATCTGAAGCGCAAAGTCATGGTGCCTGCCTTCGATTTGAGCGACGACAATCCCGACCCGGCGCGCCGCCGCTGGAAAGCACGACTCCTGCATAATCTCTCTGGCCCGGAAGCGGCCCCCGGGCTCCTGGTTCGGAAGACGGCGCTGTATTCGAGTGCGGTGCCGGCCGTATTTGCTACAGCCGACGGTTATATCGACGGGGGCGCGTTCGCGGCCAATCCGGCGTTGTGTGCCTTGACGCTCAGCCTGGACCGGACAGCGGTTCGGGAACCGCCGCAACTCGATTCGATCAGGCTGTTTTCGCTCGGGACCGGTTGCAGTGCCTTGCACATCGAGGGCGAGCGCCTGCAATGGGGGCTCAGTCAATGGGCCCGTCCTTTGATCGGGGTCATGTTCGATGCCGGGGTGGGGATGGTGGACTACCAGTGCAGGCAATTCCTCGGCGGTAATTACCATCGCCTCAACCCCTGGATCGACGGCAAGGAGATCGAGCTGGACGATGCCGCGGCGCTACCCGAGTTGCGCGCGGCGGCCGCGGCGGTAAAACTGGATGAGACACTTGCCTGGATCGACCGGAGCTGGGCGTGAATCTTTACCTGCGGGTGTTATGGCTCTTGCTCGTGACGCTTGGCAAACCAGTCGAGCCCCGATTTACCGCCTCGCGCCTGAAGTTGCGCGTGTGGCCCAACGATCTCGATTTGTTCGCCCACGTCAACAACGGGCGCTACCTGACCCTGATGGACCTGGGCCGCCTGCATATTGCCATCAGGTCGGGCTTGCTGAAAGTCATGCGTGAACGGCGGTGGCACGCGGCGGCCTCCGCGGTGGAGATACGTTTTCGGCGTCCGTTGAAACTCTGGCAGCGCTACGAGCTGGTCACGGAGATCGTGGATTGGGACGAGCATTGGTTCCTTTTCGAGCAGCGTTTTGAAAGCGGCGGAAAGGTGTATGCCCGTGCGCTGGTCAAGGCCCAGTTCAGGGATGGGCGCGAACGCGTTCCTACCGCGACCGTGCTGGATCTGGTGGGGATGCATGGCGAGAAAGCGCCGGCACGGGGGCGGCTGGTGGACGGCCTGACGGCCAGCGTGGAGCGCGACGATTAGCTTCCGGCTTGAAATCGCCATGTTTGGCCGCATATTAGGAAGCATCCGTTGCCCGATCGGGCAAAATCTCCCAATTATTGGAGCGAACCATGAGCAACGCCGAACGCAGGATCGCCCGCATTGTGAATGCCCATCGCCAGCGCGAGGGCGGTGGCTTCATCGTACGCAGGCCTTTCCCGACGATGGGGCTGGATGCGGTCGATCCATTCCTGCTCATCGATGAAATGGGCCCAGCAGACTACGGGCCCGGCGAGGCGGTAGGGGCGCCCGATCATCCGCATCGCGGGTTCGAAACGGTCACCTACATGATCGAAGGCGAGTTCGAGCATGAAGACTCGGCCGGTCACCGCGGGACATTGCGTCCCGGCGACGTGCAATGGATGACGGCGGGTGCGGGGATTATTCACTCGGAAATGCCTTCAGCCGAAATCCGCCGCGCCGGCGGGCGCGTGCACGGGTTCCAGATCTGGGTGAACCTGCCGGCAGCCGACAAGCTGATGCGGCCCCGCTACCAGGAGCTCAGTTCCGAACAGATTCCAACGGCAAAAAGCGAAGACGGATTGGCGCAGGCCAAGGTGGTGGCCGGTACGGCGCTTGGCGTCAAGGCCGCCATCGATACGCGCATACCCATCGTGTTCCAGGATTGGACCCTCAAGCCGGGTGCGGATGTGGTAGTCGATATCCCTGCTTCGGAACAAGCCATGGTCTATGTGTTCGAGGGTGCCATGCATGCCGGGACCGCGGGCGATGAAGTGCGCGATGGCCAACTAGGAGTTTTCGGTGAAGGTGGCACGGTGCGTCTTGCCAACAATGGCAAGCATGATGCACGTTTTCTATTGCTCGCTGGTGCTCCGATCAACGAACCGGTGGCCAGATACGGCCCGTTTGTGATGAATAACGAAGACGAGTTGCGCCAGGCGTTCGAGGACTTTCGCTCAGGTCGGATGGGTGCAATCACACGTGAGGCGCAGGTAGGGTAAACGGAGTGGTTATGAAATCGCCGATATTGCAGCGTATAGAAGGACGCGTTCACAAGCTTGACGAAAGCATGCGGGTGCGGCGCTTGTTGCCGTCGCCCGAGCACCGCGCCATCGGGCCGTTCGTGTTCCTGGATCACATGGGACCCGTGGAATTGAGCGCCGATCGTGCGATGGATGTCCGACCGCACCCGCATATCGGCCTGGCGACGGTCACCTACCTCTGGGACGGGCGCATCGAGCACCGTGACAGTCTCGGCAACGCGCAATTGATCGAGCCGGGCGCCGTGAACTGGATGAGCAGCGGGCACGGGATCGTGCATTCCGAGCGCACCGCCCAGGCTGACCGCGGCAAACCGCAGCGTCTGCACGGACTCCAGTTCTGGGTCGCGCTCCCGTTGGACAAGGAGCAGAGTGAGCCCTGGTTCGAGCATACGGCGGCGGCATCCTTGCCCTCGCTCACCGTGGGGGACGCCAAGGTGCGCGTGGTCGCGGGCGAAGCCTATGGCGCACGCTCACCCGTATCCGCCAACGTCAATTTGTTTTATGTCGATGCCCACGTGCCCATGGAAGGGCGGTTGCCAGTGCCGGCCGTGCATGAGCAACGCGCCGCCTATGTGATAGACGGTGCGCTCAAGGTGGGAGATGCGACTGCACAAGCCGGCGAGATACTCGTATTCGAACCGGGTGTGGAACTGGAGCTCTTTGCCCCCCAGGAAGCGCATGTCGTATTGTTCGGCGGTGCACCGCTCGATGCGCCGCGCCATGTGTGGTGGAACTATGTGGCGAGCGACGAGAAGTTGCTTGAACAGGCTCAGCAGGCATGGCGGGAAGACCGGATGGGCGGCGTCGAAGGCGATCCCGAACGTATCCCCTTGCCCGAGAACCGGCCGTCGGTTCGCCTGATGCCGGAATGACGAGTGTTGTACTTCCGCATTGACAAAGCCTGAAGTGTTGTCGATAATCGCCCCCATGAACTCGCTCGAAACAACTTGCCCGCTCACGACTCATGCCGCCAGCATGGCGATGTGCATGTGTATGGCTCTGCCGGCCACTGCGGGTGGAGGCGTTCTGTCATAGCGAGCACATAGCCAGATAGAACCCGAATCTCAGACCCGCACCGGCCCAGCCGCTGCGGGTTTTCTCTTTTCTTTGTCCTGCAACGTCTGTGCCAAGCGGCTGATAGCTCCGGTATCACCGGTTTTTTCAGCGGCGTTACTGCGCCCAACCAGAGGACGAAGATCATGACCGACTCAAGCTATCGTTTCGAAACCCTGCAACTTCACGCAGGGCAAGCGCCGGCGCCGGGAACCAATGCCCGTGCCGTGCCGATCTACCAGACCACCAGTTACAACTTCGACAACGCCGATCACGGGGCGCGCCTGTTCGCCCTGCAGGAATTCGGCAATATCTATACCCGCATCATGAATCCCACCACCGATGTGTTCGAGCAGCGCATCGCAGCCCTTGAAGGCGGGGTTGCAGCGTTGGCGACGGCTAGCGGTCAGGCGGCGCAATTGCTCGCCATCACCACGTTGGCACAGGCGGGGGACAACATCGTCAGTTCGAGTTCGCTGTACGGCGGCACCTACAACCAGTTCAAGGTCGCCTTGCCGCGTCTCGGAATCCAGGTGCGTTTCGGCGATGTGGACCGCCCCGAGTCGCTGGAAGCCTTGATCGATGAACAGACCCGGGCGCTTTACGTCGAAACGATCGGCAATCCCGGTTTCAACGTGCCGGATTTCGAACGCCTGTCCGCTATCGCCCGCAAGCATGGCGTGCCCCTGATCGTCGACAACACATTCGGGGCGGGCGGTTACCTGTGCCGCCCGATCGAGCACGGTGCCGATATCGTCGTGGCTTCGGCCACCAAGTGGATCGGAGGGCACGGTAACTCGATCGGGGGCGTCATCGTCGATGCCGGCCGTTTCGATTGGGGCAACGGCCGCTTCCCGCTCTTCACCGATCCGTCCCCGTCCTATCACGGGCTCAACTTCTGGGAGACGTTCGGCGCCGGCAGCGATTTCGGCAACATCGCCTTCATCATCCGTGCACGTGTTGAAGGCTTGCGCGACCTGGGGCCCGCGTTATCGCCATTCAATGCCTTCCTGCTTCTGCAAGGCTTGGAAACGTTGTCGCTGCGCGTGCAGCGCCATGCCGACAACACGCTCGAGCTTGCCCGTTGGCTGAACGAGCACGAGGACGTGGCATGGGTGAACTATCCGGGCCTCGACAGTCATTCTGGCCACGCCTTGGCGCAACGTTACCTGCGCAATGGTTTCGGGGCCGTGCTGACCTTCGGCATCCGCGGGGGCGAAGCCGCGGGTAGAAGGTTTATCGATTCGGTCGAACTGGCGAGCCATCTCGCCAATGTGGGCGATGCCAAGACCCTGGTTATTCACCCGGCCTCGACGACGCATCAGCAATTGAGTGCCGGGGAGCAGGCGGCTGCCGGCGTAACGCCGGACTTGATTCGGGTGTCGGTGGGTATCGAGCATATCGATGACATCAAGGCAGATTTC
>Ga0102962_1000648_pt1 | contig 15522 bp, 8 predicted proteins | sample SalPonF2_C_D2_MG_FD_84519 | JGI IMG/M metagenome (GOLD analysis project Ga0102962, IMG submission 84519) | Salt pond soil microbial communities from South San Francisco under conditions of wetland restoration - Salt Pond MetaG SF2_C_D2_MG ...
TGTTTATTCAGGTTTGGCCTTAAAATTTTCTTTTTTCAGAAGTTTCTTTAGGTTTGGCTTATGACGGGCAATTTTAAGCGATTTTTGATAAATTTTGTGCAGGTTTCCCATATTAATCTTGCTCTTTCCTCGAGTGAAGATAGGAATTTTAGGCAATGGACAATCAATCGTTAAGGTTTTGGGACCTCTATATTTTTTCCCCGTCCAAGCGTCTTTCCAGGATCCTTTCGGCAGGTACATTTTAAACTTTCGTTGTCCGTTTTTCCATATAATACCTACCAGGATATCGTGTCCATATAAATATTCATCCCATCGCTCGTCAGCTTTTTTGTCATTCGGATATGCCATTGCCAACGGATGAATGATAGGCTCGCCAGTCTTGTGAGCATTTTTTGCCATTTTATAGGCGTATTTTTTTATATGAGTATGAATTTTTGCATACAACCGGTACGTTGCAATCAGTGTGGTATCGTATGAAGGATGATAAGGCATATCCCATACAGCCCGGTTACGGAGCGGACCAACTTCCATGATAGGTGTAAAACAGCTGAAGGCCAGCCATCGGGACAAATTTTCATGAGTAAAGTTTTTCTTTTTACCCCAGTAACCGCCGGTATCAGATCCCCAATAAGGAAAACCCATGAAAGCTGCACGCTGCACTGCTATAAGCGCCGTTCGAAGTCCCCATTGCCCGGAAGGAATATCTCCTCCCCAGAATACGCCATATTTTCGGCTATGCGTATAGGCCGCCCGCGGCATCAACAGAAAATTTCCGTTGGGGCGATATTTTTTCATCACATCATAGGCCGCTTTTAGATACATTTCCGGGTATTTATTGTGAACCTGACGGGCTGTTTCTCCGTTATTAAATACAATTTTAGTTGAATCAGGTACAATTTCCTCGGAGCGATCCATCTTGTAGCCGTCAACGCCGTCATCAATGACACGTTTCATGTACGTGCCCCACCAAGAGACCGCCTTTGGATTGGTAAAATCTACTAACTGACGTACGTGCTTTAAATCTTTATTTGACTGATTAGGAATCAAATATCCTTTCTTCCGGCCTTCTCGTATCATGTTTTTTCCCATTACCCAGGGAGCAATCCACAGCAAAAGTTTCTGATTCTTGCTATGGATCCAGCTGACCATTTGCTTTGCATGCGGAAATCGATCCGGGTCCCATTTGAAATCACTGTATCCAGCCGGTCCCTTAGCCCATGGCCGGTCAAGCCAATAAACGCCATTGGGGATATCAAGCGCTTTAAGCATTAAGATATCCTCCGTCACTTCTGAATTGTAGGGACTTGTATTTTTAGTGCCGTCATACAGAGTATCTCTTTGATCATGCTCATCACGCCAGTGAAATACGGAGAAAGCCCATTTGGGAGGAAGAATGGGTGGGCCAACCATTGCATTGTAATGCTTTACTACATTCACAGGCTCTGGTCCCGGAATCAGCGTGACATTCAATGCAGGCCCTTCAAAACTAAATCGCACTCTGCTTGAATCCGAAGCGGCCATATCATATCTCCCTGGCCAGCTGCCATGCACATATACACCATATCCTTTGGATGAAACATAAAATGGATTATATATGCTCGGGGTTGGTTTGGTGAACATCGTTAACTTTTGACCACGTAAGTTTAACCCCTCTTTGATGCCCGGCGTCCAGGATTTCTGCTGCGGCCCATCTACAGGGCGTTCCATAAGTCCATAATAAGATTCTCCGTCATAAGCCATAAAACTCATACCTTTCCTGAGAATCCCCTTTGCGGGAGAAACTGTAAACTGCAGAGATAGTGACCCGTCTTTTTTTCGTTGAATGTCTACATTCGCTTTACGACCATCGGTCGTTTGATAAGAAGCTTTAAAATGATCCGGATTATTAACACTTATGCTATCTGGATGGGTAATATATTCTGTATCCTGACTGGTCACATAATACAGACCCGAAGCATTTTCACCCATTATATTTCCAACTGTTTTTCCTGCTTGCATCAGCTTCACAGAAAATGGATTCCTGCTAACAGCAAAGCTTAATTCCGCAGCAGACTTGCTATGGGACTTCTGCTGGCTGCATCCCCAGATCAAACATCCTGAAACTAAATAAACCAGTAAATATAATTTTTTAAAACTCATCACCTTAATTTTTAGTTAAAAACTTTTTTTTCATTTGCTATAACTCACCATACCCTCTTTTTTCTATTAAACGACTCGTCATCTTAGTTTTTCGGCAGTTGCACTTTCGGGCGTTTAAATTGATATTTGGCCCCTTGACGAATAAAGAGAGGTATCTTCCACAGGGGCACATGTTCGATAAGGGTCTTCGGTCCCTGAATGGTTCGATTGCGGTTCCAAAAATCGACCCACCGACCTTTGGGCAGATAGACCTGACGTGTTTTTTTGCCCTTGTGAACAACCGGAGCCACCAGCAGGTCATTCCCAAACATATATTCATAATCCAGCGAATTCACCTTTGGATCATTCGGCCAGTTCCAGACAAGAGGACGAACAATAGGAGTACCCTTCCGGTGGGCTTTTTGGGCCATATCCACCAGGTACGGGACTAAATTTTTCCGCAGGTGGGCATAAAATTTATATATTTGAACCGTTTGCTTATCCCAGGAAAAGGGGGCCTGCTTATGGTTGCCCTTGCCCGGTATTTCCATCATCGCGCTAAAGGTGCCCGCTTCCAGCCAGCGCAGAAAAACCTCTTTCGACTCCTTACTGCTATAGCCTCCGATATCCGATCCCCACAGAGCGAAACCAGTTAATCCTGCGTCCGATTGGGCACGAATGACAGCTGGCAAACCCTGATCATGGCTAAAATCGCTTTTTAAATCACCCGGCCATTTCATTGACCAGCGTTGGGTCCCGGCCCAGCCGGCTCGGGGCGTAAATTGATAATCATTGCCGCGAACGGCCTGCAGAGCCTTTGCATAGGTTTTATCCATTAAATAAGCATGGTAATTGTGCATTGCTTTGGGGTCTCTCCCACTCGGCGGCGTAACGTTGACCGGATAATTTTGCCCCCGGTCCAGTTTGATGCCATCCACGCCCAATTTCAAGGCATTCTTGATGATACCTTCAAACCATTTCCGTGCCGCTGGATTAGCAAAATCAATAATATGCCGCTGCAGGCCGTTTTGCACCCCTTCATTATGGACGCCAAAACCGCCGACAAAGTAGTGGTTTTTTTTGCCCTCTTTATAGTATTTGGAATCTTTGGTCAAAAAATCACACCCCCAGACAATAACATGAACCCCCATATTATGTAGCTGCTGAATGCGCTTTTTGGGGTCCGGATAACGTTTTTTATCAAAGATAAAATCATCACTCCCATACCCGCCACGCATCCAGGGGCGATCCAGCCAGACCGCTCCCAGTGGCATATCGTGGGCTTTCATCATATGTACATCCTGGAAGACATCTTTCCAATCACCCGCATCCCGCCACTTTTGCGGCAGGAAGGTCCATTTGGGCGGAATAGGAGGATAACCGGTCAAATTCAGATATTGTGGCAAGATATCCTTCATCGTATTGCCCACCCAAAGATACATCGATAACGAGCTGCTGTTGAAATAAATGGTCGTTTTGTGAGGATTGATCTTACCAAAATTAATAGAGCCGCGATACGAATTATCGATAAAGAGTCCATATCCGGCCGTGGACATATAAAACGGCACCCAGTTACACTCGTCCGGCGTCCCGCTGCTATCCCAAAGCGTTATCTTGCTTCCTTTCAGATCTACATGCTTGGTGTGCCAGACGTCTCCAAGCCCATAATAATGCTCATCACTTCCCTGAAACAGGTGTATAGTAAGTCCTTTAGTGCCGGAAGCTTCCGAATGTATTTTAATCCTTATTTGTCCCTGCTTATCCATCGTAACCTGCAGATCAGCCGTATGGCCGTTCGGACCTATCAATTGCGAACTAAATCCCTGATAAAGACGATGCAAGTGATTAGTTCCGGTTAATGAATAATGATTCGTACCGGTATTGGCAGCCAGAAACGCCTGTCCAGTTGACTTAAATACAGTTTTGTCATTATTTTTCACCTCAAATTGTAATGGGTGGCTGGAATAACGTACCTGAATTTTTCCGTTGCTAATAGTTGCATGCCCCGACCATACATTTACTTGTACGGGCTTTTTATTTTTAGCATATAAGTTGCTCATCACAGACAAGCTCAAGGCCAAAAAAATGAGAAGATATCTTGATATTTTATGTTGAAACATACGTCTTTGTGCTTAAATTAATTTATCTTTTATCCTATTATAATTAATACACTCAAATAGATGATGCTATTTTCTGAAGATGTTTAGCCAATTTTTTATCGGTTCGCAATTCTCCCACAATTTCCAGATAATGTTTCTTGCTAAAATCATACTTAGGAAATAACAAATTGATCTTATCCCGCAATTGCTTATCCATTGTGGATAATTCCCCCCGAATGCTTTGGACAATTTTCCTCTGTCTCGATGAGACGCGAACTGAATCCACACTTTTATAATACTGGTTTATTTCAATCATTCGAAAACGCTGGGGATTCATTCCTGCTTTCCGGACACTTTTTATAAAATCCTGATGGGCTTTTTGCTGTATATCTTGCATACTTTTTGATAATTCAGCAAATTTTTTGAGCACAGTATTGCTTATTTGCGGCTCCTTGCCAGATAAATTTTTGATTGATGGTATCGTATCATGAACATCTACTGATTCACTGGCTGATTTCGAAGGCAGGGAAACCCAGGTGTTCATTTTAGGATTCCAACCGCCAAGCACATAAGAGGTTTTTTGATAGTTTGCAATGATTTCGGAGTCTCTTGGCAAGGTAAGTTGCCTGGAAGCATCAATGCGTTGACTCACATCCACCGGCTTTTTACTGCCCAAATGAGTGCTGTTATATTCCCAAAAGCGCATATCAGAGGTATTATTGCCCACAGGCCCCCATCCTTTGGGAGTAATTCCTGCAAGTGAACAATCAATCAAAACGGCCTCAGCAAAAGGATAACCTTGCCCATGATTGACTGGCGCTCGTGCAATCACTGTTTTATGACTTCCTAAAGTCTTAAAGGTACAATCCACAAAAACATTACCATGGTTAAGCGAGCTATTGCGAATCCACATAAATGAACCATAGGAATTTAATAGGCAATCTTTAAAAAAGTCAGGTCCCCGGCCTAAAATCGTATCGCCATCACCAATGATATGACAATGTGAATAGTAGGTCGACCCGTTTGACTGCAGGGCATCTCCTGAGCCATTAATCGTAACATTACTTACTATATTTTCTTTTCCATCCATTAACAAGGCTTCGGCCTGCCCTCTTGGCGTGGTATTTTTAATAGTAAGGTTGGCAAGATGGATTCTATTGCAATGATCGAAAGCAACAACAGCGCGACGCTTGGGGAAAGTGCCCGCCCATTCATTGGTTTTTAAATTCCATGGATGTGGGTTAAATGTTTCATTGTTCGGGTAATAAATTATTACACTGTCCCTGCTCTCGCCCCGGATTGTTACATTCTTTTTGTTTCTACAATAAACAATCTCTTCATATTTTCCATTTTTAACATATATTGTAACGGGCTTCGGATCATTTTCAGGAACAAAATCAAGTGCTCCCTGTATGGTATTGAAATCTCCCCTCCCATCAGCATTGACTACCAATCTTTTTGAATCAGTTGGAGGGGGATGCTCTTTGGTGGAGAAAGTCCAGCTTTTACCTGAAATGCCATTAAAACTACCCTTCTTCAAATGAAGTACACCCGGATCAACTTGCACATAATAGGTTTTGTTATATTGCAACACGTTATTATGAGGATAAATTGTGACGGACTTATTATGAACAAGAACTGGATAAAAATGGAATCCATCCGTAAAACCACCGATAATATTTAGCTGAAAATATTGAGTGGCAGGCAATGCATCACCCGATGGTGTTCCCGGCTTTGTATTTGAATTGGTAAAATGGTTAGAGCTGTAGAAGTATGGAATAGGTGTGTAGGTTGCAAACGGATTTTTCGCTTTAACCGTCGGACCAGCCGGAATACTCAAGTCGAGAGAGTCAACCAAGTGATTATTGGATGCATCATAGATGCGTACTTCTCCCGAATTTCCAACTACAGGTGTACTTTGAAACGTAAGTTTTAAATGAGTATCCGGATTTACGCTCTTAGCTTTATTCTTTGGAAACCTACCTACTGCTGTAGATTTTTTTGAAATGGTTTGAGCCTGAACCAAAGACGCATCTATCCAAGATGAGAATAGAACTAAAATAACCAATAAAACCTCAGGAAATTTCATTGCTGTCTGACTTTAATAAATAAGCGCAACATAATTTAAACTGTGGGATATAGGGCTGTCCCACAGTATTTTAAAAGCGACTCATATTAGTTTTGACATGGATAAATACTATCTAAACAACACTTCAACCGAAATTTATATTTAGGTGATGCATCACCTATTTAAGGTTGAAGTTAATATTGCCTGCTTATCGTCATTACAGACCAAGTAAACGTCTTAAATATTTTTAACCTAAACACTTGAAAATGCGAGTATGAAAATTCGAGAAAATGTTATATCTCTTTGCTTTGTACATTTTCAAGTGAGGTATTGGGCACCGATTTGCATTCAAAGGCTTTAAAATCTTTTACATTCTGCAGGGAGAACTCCGGAACCTGCGACTCGTGTTCGGCTTTGACAAACCGAAAATCAGCATCCTCTACATCGTTAAGCCGAAACGCCGGGCGCATGTCCGCCTGCTCATAGGTCAGTTTAACATTGCTTAGCTCGATCCCTTTCACATGGCGAATATAAAACCCGTAGGAAGGCATCTTGCCAAACATGTCAGGCTCGGGATAATGATGGGCGTTTTCCGGCGGCTGAATATTCGCCTCCTTGCTCGTACCTCCACCCTCGTAATCAATACGGACATTGCTGATCTTCACGTCTTCAATCTGGTGGCCGGGAATACCGCTGATCAAGCATCCGGTCGCATTATCAGCATTATGAACCACCACATTGCTGATATTTACGCGCCGTAGCTGTCCTACCGGAATACTTTTTGGCCCGCGCATCCGGCTGCCCAGCCGCAGGAAGATCGGGGCATTGCCAATATCACGCATCGTGATGTTTGAAATGGAAACATCCTCAAGCAGCGCCCCATCAACCGTCTCCAGGGCCAGCCCGCGGCAATGTTCAAAAACGCAGTTGGAAATTGTGATATTTTTGAACCCGCCATTTGATTCCGTTCCAAACTTGATCCGACCGGTGCCGGTATGACCATTGTTTGCGTTCTCCGGCATTTTCGCCGTCCCATCCAGAACCGTTCCTTCCGGAAACCCCGAAACAATACAATCGGAGATCGTCATATCCTGCGTGGTTATAGCTTTGTGAAGGGCATACGAACTTTTGGGCACAATGGCATCATCGCGGGGGGAATTTACAGTGCAATTCGTCACGTGCACGTTCCGGCAGCAATCAATATCCATCCCATCCCGATTGGTATCGATTAACAGGTTCTCTACCCGAAGATTATCCACGCCTGTAGCCAGCAGTCCGAACCAGCCGCCGTGCTTAATGGTGAAATCCTTCAGTTGAATATTGCGGCAATTCTTCAGGGCAATAGATTTATTGCCAATGCCTTTTTGGCTCTTATTTTTGGCCTCCTCACGCAGAAGCCCTTTCCCATAAATCATCCCCGGGCCTTCGATCGACACATCGTGCAAATTCTCACCCCAGATCAGGCTGTTATGCCAGTGGCTGTGTCCAAAGTCCTGATACTGCGGTCCATTAAATGGTTCGGCCGGGTCGTAGGCGCTGGCCTCATCGGTCGCTTCCAGCACCGCGCCTCTTCCCAGATACAGCGTGATATGGCTTTTCAAATGAACCGAACCACTGCGATATGTCCCGGAAGGAAAAAGGATCGTCCCGCCCCCATCATTGGCCGCCGCTGCAATAGCTTTGTTGATGGCCTTCGTATCATCGGTTTGGCCGTCTCCTGCCGCTCCAAAATCCTTGACGTTATAATCCAGCTTGCCCGGAGCCTTATTTGTTGCCTTTGTACTCTTAGCTTCCGGGTGGGTGAATCCCAATAGCGTGGTTGATCCGAGCACTGCTCCTAACTTTTTGATAGCCGATTTTCGAGTTATTTGCATGATATATTTATTAATTTTATTTAAATGAAAATTTATTCAACCTGTAAAATTGTTTATCGGTTACTCTTAAAAATTTGTTCTAATCGAGTTTATTATGGTATATGGCACAAATAAATACTTATTTATGTAAGTTTATTAACCAGGGCTTTTGCTTGTCCCGTACCCAGCCTTCCTTTAAACTCCTTAAATAACCCTTTGGCGGTCATGTTGTGAACCTTTCTGTCCAAAAATTTCTTCTGCGTCCGAAATCCTCTCAGGGTCACTTCTTCCGGATTTACCAACGTGTGCAAAATATGTTTTAAATCCTTCTGAATATCTTTGGTAGACGCATCATTAATCCGATTGGCAAACTCACCCGGATCCTGCTTTAAATTGAACAGGAGGTCACGGTACCAGGTAAAATGAAGATATTTCCAATTCCCTTTGCGGATCATAAAAGACCCCGTACAATTACCTTCGCTATGGCTTTCGCAATAGGCATATCCCGGGTGATCTCCAAGCCCTTTGCCTTGTATCATTGGCATCAATGAATGTCCCCGAAGGGAATCCGGCCGTTCAGCTCCTGCAAGCTCTAAAAGTGTGTATACAACATCCATATGCGAAACAGCTGTATCAATCTGTTTTCCTTTTGGCAGTCCACCTCCGGCGATCAATAAAGGAACGTGCGAGGCCTCCTCGTATAAGTTATTTTTGTACCATAACCCATGGGCGCCGGCCATCTCACCATGGTCGGCCGTATAGACAAAAATGGTATCATCGAGCTGACCATTCTTTTCAAGATAGTTCCAAATTTGTCCTACGTATTCATCGAGTTCTGTTATTTTGCCATAATATCCAGCCCGGGCACGACGGATGCGCTCTTCAGGAATTGGCGTGGCAATACGCTTAAAGCGGCGAAGTTCCTGAAACATTAAATGTAAATGTTCCAAATGATGGTCGGGGATATTCGGCATATCTATCCGGTCGGGATAATACCACGTAAAGTATTTTTTCAAAGCCACAAATGGGGGGTGAGCTAACGTAAAACCGATATAGGTAGCCCACGGTTGCTTGCGATCTTGCATATTACGAAGGTGTTTTAGGGCCTTATTCCGGGCTTCGGTATCGTGGCGGTAACGGTGCTTTCGGGCCCGGCCGGTAACATTAGGACGCTCCCCCATACGATAGCCAACCGGCCGGCGAAACAACTCCGTGATGTCCGGATTTTTGGCATGTCCATTTCCCACATTATCGGTCTTAAACCCCAAATTATAGGCCGGATTCAAATCCATTTTCCCAGTCGCCCACGTATCATACCCGGCTTTCTGCAGCCTTGCGCCCCAAGTGGGATGACTGCCATCCCAGACCGTGGAATTACCAAATGAATTGCTGTCGGAAGGAAACACGCCGGTCATTAATCCCGCCCGGCCCGGTGTACATACTGGTGATGTTGTATATGCATTATTGAATGTTACGCCCCGGCGGGCTATGCGATCAAGATTCGGCGTTCGCACCCACCTGTGGCCAGCGTATCCCGTGTATTTAAAGCAATGCTGCTCAACGCAAATAAATACGATATTCGGACTATTTCCCTCCGATCTTCGTTTTGCATAACCCTCGCCCGGGAGTAAGGAAAACAAAGCAGCTCCTCCCAAGCCACCTGCCATACGCTTGGTAAACTCCTTCCGGCTTATCTTGTTCCCATCGTCAATGGCGTTCCTATTATTAACCACAATTCATCCCCTAACTTTGAGTTTAATTTCCCTATTAATAACCAGGATTTTGTTTTAAACTGGTTTTCTGTATCTCATCAAGGGGAATAGGTAACGAATAATTTCGCTTGTTGAATGTTCTCGGCATTGCAGTCGAGGTACTGTAAGAAAATTTATCGGGCCCGAGTTTCTTAATATCTATCTTTATATAATCCTTATTAGCTGTTTGTGGCGCAATTTCCCACCGGCGTACGTCGCACCAGCGAAAATTTCTCTCGAAAGCCAACTCAATCGTGCGTTCGTGTCTGATATCCTGGAGTAACTGATTGCCCGTTGAAGTAATATCCGGCAGATGCACACGCTCTCGAACTTTGTTTACATATTTACGAGCCATACTTTCATTGCCCAAATGGTATTCAGCTTCCGCATAATTGAGATAAATTTCAGCGATCCTATAAATAATATACGGTGTAGGAGAAGCCGTTTTATGAAAATTCGTGTTTGGATCTATAAATTTATACAGGGTATAGCCTGTGGGAGAAGTATTCCAACCCTGTGGGCCCGACTTGCTATCTAATCCACCATCATAAAACTGCGTTTTTCTTCCTCTATACATTCTGTTATTGTATAGCACATCTCCTTTAAACCGTATTTCCCGATTCTCGTAGGGATGTTGGGGATCGTAGCCTGAATTCGGATTAGTAATCTTCATTCCGTTTTTCATTTCATACTTATCAACAAAACCTTGATTCGGACAATTTCCACCCCAGCCCAGGTATCCATTAGGACTATTCATCTTGTCCATCCAGTAATGACTAAGATGCTGAGGATCATAAGGGCGGGCCAAAATAATTCCCGGGTGTGTGCCTCCATTCAAAAAGATGCCTGCATAATCCTCTGCTGTTTGTACAGACTTGAGATGATATTGCCCCATATCTATAACGGCTTTGGCAGCATCAGCCGCTTTTTTCCATTTCGATTGATCCATACTGGGATTATGTCGTTTACTTGCGGCATACAGGAGTATCTCAGATTTTAAGGCAAGAGCAGCTCCCTTGGTAATATGTCCCCACTGATCTGCGGGCCATTTGTTGGGAAGATTTTTAGCAGCTGCGTCGCATTCTTTGACGATAAAATTGACGATGTCTGAGTAACTTGCACGCTGCATCCCTTTAAAATTGCTACTTGTTTTCAAGGGCTTGGTAACCAGAGGAACTCCATTATGAGGTCCCTGCCACCAAGAGTACCAATTAACAAGATTGGCATATAGTTTAGCTCTGATAAATTTTGCCTCAGCCTTCATCGTTTTAATTTTACTTGCACTGAGACCGGGTACATCGTCTATATTTTTCAGAAAAACATTGGCTCTTCGGATCTCCTTATAATCAGGTGACCAAATATTGAAATCACCAAGATTACTGGGGGAAATATTTCCTTTATTAAGAGTCCATATGCCATGATTACCACGTTGCATTGCTTCATCTGTAGCTGAACTGGGCATTTCCCTGGGACTATTTCCATGACGAATACCAAACTGGCCAACCCCCTGGTATACCTTGTTGAGATAGGATTCGGCCAAATTTGGACTGTTCCACAATGCCTTTGACGAATACACATTCTTTGGATTTTTATTTAAAACCTGGTCTTGGCATGCAACAAAACCAAAGCTCAAAACAAATAGCGAAATGATGACTATAATTTTACTTAATTTCATAATAATCACTATTGAATTTAAAATTTAATATTTGTACCAACCATAATCGTTCTCATCTGGGGATATTGATATTTATTTCCTCCTTGCGCAATTTCCGGGTCCCAGTTTCCAAGCATGTGATCCCAAGTCAAAAGGTTCCTGCCAGTTACGTATAATTTAATATGATTGATACCAACAGTTGAGGTTAAACGTTCAGGTATCGTATAAGAAAGCCTGGCGGTTTTCAGCCTTAAAAAAGAAGCGTTATACAACCAGAAGGTACTTGGCCGCGTGTCAACAAAATTATCCCTGCTAAAGGCCCGCGGGAAAGTACCGGATTTATGCTGCGGGGTCCAGCGTTTCGTAAAATACTGCCTTATTAAATGCAGGCCTTCACCGGTAAAGGTTAATTGTTGGGCTTTTGCCTGCCCTTGGAAAAATACATTTAAACCAAACCCTTTATAATTTAAACCAATATTAAAACCATATTGAATTTTTGGTATGGGCGAAGTGTACTTTCTGATCATGTCATTTCCATTAATTTTACCATCGCCGTTTATATCTGCATATCGAATGTCTCCCGGCTGAGCACCAGAGAGGTGTGGATTATTATTAATTTGCTGTTGTGATTGCCATAATCCAAGGGCCTTATAGACGAGCCATGAATGGAGTGGATGTCCTGTTTGCTTTTGATAACCGGGAATATTGGGCGCTTCATTCATGTAAATAATCTTGCTCTTGTGGTATGTCATATTACCACCAATACTATAGCTTAGATTACCGATTGATTTTTGAAAATTGACCGTTGCTTCAAATCCCCTATTATTAACTTTTCCAAGGTTTTTATCCGGAACAGAAATAGCTGCAAAATCGGGAACTGAAGCATTGGGATGGATTAGAATTCCCCGTCTCCTTTGTTTGAATATATCCCCGGTGAAACTCAACTCATCATTCAATACACTCAGATCAATTCCAATATCAGTCTTGTAGGCAACTTCCCAGGTTATATTCGGATTCGGTGTGTTGATAACTGACATTCCTTTTCTTGCCACGGGGTTTGTACCATAAGAATAGTTGTCTCCACTGCCTCCATAGCTATACTTCGACAAAAATTGAAAAGGAGGAACCCTGTCATTACCAAGCTTACCCCAGCTGCCTCTTAATTTTAAACTGCTAAGCCAGGTCGCTCCATTCATAAAAGGCTCGTTGGCTATATTCCAACCGGCCGACACTGAAGGAAATATTCCAAAACGGTGCCCTTTTGGAAAGTTAAAAGAACCGTCATCCCTCAAAGTAAAATCAAACATATATGTACTTGCATAATTATAGCTGAGATTTCCAAAATAATTAACTCTTCCCCCAACATTTGCGTAGCCATTAATATCCTGACCGGTGTTTTGACCTGCAAAAAGCTGGACTACTTGTGCACTCGGTAACCCTTTTCTGTAGGCCATCAAGTGATGATCTGTGTTTTGAGTCTGTTCAGCAGCAACAAAAGCGTGGATATTATTCTTGCCAAAAGAACGTTTATAGGTAAGTTGTATATGATAAAATTGATATTCATTAAAGCCAGATCGTTGCTCCAGTTGCTTACTATAGATAGCAGAACCAAGCCGGGGATCGCGGGAATGACCGTTGATAGGAGTATATTTTTTGGTATCGAAACTATAATTATAGGCAGTCCAGGTATTAGAAAAGCCATTTTCTTCATTCCTGACATAATTAAAATTAGCATAACCTGAAAGCTGCAAGCCTGTTACCCCGGGTATCTTATAAGTGGCTGAAACTTTGGAGTTAAATGTATAATTATAATTATTATAATATCCATATTTGTCATTTGTATTCGTAATGGGACTATCACCCGTATTCATGCCCGGACCCAGGGAACCATTCGGCCAGCGAGCTGTGAGCCAGGGATAGGCATAAATAATGCTTTGCCATGTTCTGCCGTCGCTTGTAATAGGATCATGCCTTTTCCCTTCTCTGCCCATAATGTTTAAACCTATCGACAAATGATCCGTTATATGACTGTTTACGCGTGCTCTCATTTGATATCGATGAAAATTTATGGAGTTTGATTTATACATTCCGCCCTGGAATAGATAATCGCCACTTATATAGTATTGAACATTATCGTCTCCTCCCGAAACCGACAGGTCTTGATGGTTTTGCGGAGCATTATTTGCTAAAACAAGGTTAGACCAATTCGTATTGGGATAGCGATAAGGCATGTCTCCCTTTTTGAAATGCTGGAGTGCACTCGCCGACCACAGCGGCTGCTGCCCATGACGTGTTCGAAATTCATTAAAGTATTTTGCCCGTTGATATGCAGTCATAGCATGAGGATACTTGGTAATGGATTGCCATCCATAAGTCGAATTAAGGGTTACGGTCGGGTGTCCGGCCTGCCCCTTTTTTGTTGTAACAAGTACTACCCCATTAGCAGCCCGTGCACCATAAATAGCAGCTGAAGCACCCTTTAAGACACTTATACTTTTTATATCGTCAGGAGAAAGATTTGAAAAAGCGTTCTCGCCACGGGGAACTCCATCAATTATAAAGAGAGGAGAATTATTCCCCAAAGTTGCATTGCCACGTATCAGAAAGCTCGCATTATTATTACCGGGTGAGCCCCCTCTGTCATTCACTACAAGACCTGCAGTTTTACCCTCTAAAGATTGAGTGGTATTTGTTACGGGCGTCTCAGTTATACTTGAACCCGAAACTTGAGAAACAGCACCCGTAACATTTTGTTTTTTCTTCTTGGTATAGCCAACGACAACCAAATTTTTACCTGAAGTAAGGGTGGTAGAGGCCAACTTAACCGTGATTTTCGTTCTTCCACTTATCGGTATATTCTTCGTTTTATATCCGATATAGGAAAATATCAAGGTATCCTGCATGGAAGGGACATTAAGTGAAAAACGACCTTTTGCATTGGTCGTTGTTCCGGTCGTTGTCCCCTTTACTTTTATATTTACGCCCGGTAGCGGTTTCATCGATTGTGCGTCAAGAACCTTTCCCGCTACTGATTGAGTATTTTGCCCATATAGATTAGCTGTCCATCCGCAAAAAACAATAATACATATAGCAAGTATCTTTAAACGATTATATGAATCCATAATAATAATTTAATTTAAAATTATCTCGTCTGAGACATTCTGAATTTTATGAAACCGCTACCATCCTTATTAGTTTATTAAAGGTCAATCGGTTGTTCATAATAATCACCACCTTTCCGTGATAAATTTTATTACATTTTCTATTCATTTGCAAATAATTTTTATTTTTATATTTTAATGACTAAAGTAGCTACAGCTAAATATATATTTTACTATTACTTATATTATTTTATTAATTATAAAATTTTAGATTTAATAGTTAATTTATTTATAATAAATTCATTTAAGGAACTTATTATTTATTAAAATTGTAAAAATATATTGGAATATTAAGATATTAAATTTTCCAAAACTAATGCAAACGTTTACGCTAAAATTATTATAATTATTATGGCTACAAACTATTCAATACGATTTGCTTCAAACCCTTCTGATGTGAATAAATATCAGACAGAGGAATTAAGAAGGAATTTTTTGATAAAGAAACTTTTCTCCCCGGGTGATGTCAACCTTATCTACTCGCATTATGATCGTTTTATTATTGGTGGAGCTCAACCTGAATCATCACTCTCCCTCGAAACGATTGACCCGCTTAAATCGGAAAATTTTCTTGACCGGCGGGAACTCGGGATCATCAATGTGGGGAAACAAGGTCAGGTAATGGTTGATGGAAAGTCTTATGAGCTTCAATATAAGGAAGCTTTATATGTAGGACGTGGAACAAAAGAGGTTTTATTTGAAAAGTCAGCTGACGGTCAACCGCTGTTCTACTTAAATTCTGCCCCTGCACATAAACAATATCCAACAAAAAAAATCAGCCAGAGCGATGCCCATATTATTGAAGCGGGTACGATGAA
>Ga0102962_1000649_pt1 | contig 15498 bp, 13 predicted proteins | sample SalPonF2_C_D2_MG_FD_84519 | JGI IMG/M metagenome (GOLD analysis project Ga0102962, IMG submission 84519) | Salt pond soil microbial communities from South San Francisco under conditions of wetland restoration - Salt Pond MetaG SF2_C_D2_MG ...
AGAAATATATATCAAAAAGTTGCAGAATATTTATCATGCACGAATTGAGTATCCCAAATAATCTATACTCAACTCATTACTCATCTCTCAAATAACTGTTCTTTTAAAATCTCATATCCTCAACCCGTACATCAGGATGGCCAGCCGGATTAAAGGTAAAAGATTCATCTTTGAATTCAGGATTCTTTTTAAAATTACTCAGCTCGATAGTATGAATCATGCCATTCTTTTCAAATGCCTGTATTCCGGCAAGCTGGTAGGTGTTTTTGTCAATGAATAATTTGAAACGGGAATAGGGCTGGTCATGGTCTTTCGGAATTAAATCTATTTCGTAACGAACATGGTCTCCTGCAGCAAATTCAGAAACAAACTGGTATTTAAAATCCTTTTTATAGATTGAAAAAAGTTTCCTGGGATTTGTCAGAAAAAAATCATCGTCACCTTCCTGGAATTTTGTAACTGTCACCTCTTTTTCATCCGGGAGGTAATTCCACATATTTTTACCGTCAAAATAGATAATATTATCATCCATTTTCACTTTGTATTTTTTTCCTTTAATTTCCATGGTACCCTGTTGGGAATAATTATCCCCTGTTTGTTGGTTTTTACTGGTATAGCTGAAATCAACACTAAGAGAATGTACTGTTTCATTTTCTTTGGCCATTTTGTCCAGTATGTCACCGGCTTTTGTGTCCTGCTGGGCTTTAACACTTACTGACAGGGTTAAAAGAGAGAGGAGGAAAACTATATTTCTTTTGATCATTTTTTAAAGAATTTTAAAGTTTGCTTATTTCATTCAAAATTTGTTCCAAAGAATATTCATCCTGAATGAGCACCTGGCGTGCCTTGCTTCCTTCAAAAGGACCAACAATTCCGGCAGCCTCCAGCTGATCAACAATCCGGCCTGCACGGTTATATCCGATAGAGAATTTACGCTGAATTAGAGATGTAGATCCCTGTTGATGGATTACCACCAGCCTTGCAGCCTCTTCGAACATACTGTCTCGTTTGCTGAGATCAACCTCACCTGGATCATTACTTTCCTCACTGGAATATTCCGGGAGGTATAAAGCTGTAGGATAAGACTGCTGACCACCTATGTATTCCGTAATTCTGTCCAGTTCAGGTATGTCAATAAAAGCACATTGTATGCGGGTGAGGTCTCCTCCGTCTGAAATAAGCATATCACCGCGCCCAATAAGCTGATTAGCACCGGGGCCATCCAGAATAGTACGGGAGTCAATCATCGAAGTAACCCTGAATGCTACACGTGCCGGGAAGTTTGCTTTTATTACACCGGTAATAATGTTCGTGGTAGGACGTTGTGTGGCAATAATCAGATGTATACCAACTGCCCTGGCAAGCTGGGCCAGCCTTGCAATGGGGGTTTCAATTTCCTTGCCGGCTGTCATAATCAGATCGGCAAACTCGTCAATAATGACTACAATATATGGAAGAAAACGGTGACCGTTCTCAGGATTAAGCTTGCGGTTGATAAAACGACCGTTATATTCTTTCACATTACGTACGTGTGCCTTTTTAAAAAGATCCAGTCGGGCCTCCATCTCAATGGTCAGCGAATTGAGGGTATTGATTACTTTTTGGGTATCTGTAATAATCGCTTCATCCGAATCAGGTAATTTTGCCAGAAAATGCTTTTCGATCTTGGAGTACAAGGTAAGTTCAACTTTCTTTGGATCAATAAGAACAAATTTCAGCTGGGCCGGATGTTTCTTGTACAGCAGGGAAGCAATGATCGCGTTGAGACCAACAGATTTACCCTGTCCTGTTGCGCCCGCAACCAGGAGGTGAGGCATTTTTGTAAGGTCAAACACGTATGTTTCATTCGAAATGGTCTTTCCCATGGCAATTGCCAGGTCATATTTTGATTCCTGAAATTTACGGGAAGTGACAATGGATTTCATCGAGACTATTTCTGGCTGCTGGTTGGGAACTTCTATACCAATTGTCCCTCTTCCGGGAATTGGGGCAATAATTCTGATACCCAATGCAGCAAGACTTAAGGCAATGTCATCCTCCAGATTCTTAATTTTGGAGATTCTGATACCCGGGGCAGGAACAATTTCATATAAGGTAACAGTAGGGCCAATAGTCGCTTTAATTTTATCTATCTGTATCTTATAATTTGCAAGGGTTTCAACAATCTTGTTCTTATTGCTGATAAGTTCTTCATTGCTTACTTCTGAATTTCCTGAGTGATGGTCTTCAAGCAGTGAAACAGGGGGTGGTTTATACGATGAAAGATCCAGTGTAGGATCATATTCACCTAATTCATTTACTGAGAGGTTATCCTTGCCATTTTCTTCAACAACAGGTTTCTCAATGGTCAGATTTGGTCCTTCATCAGCCTCTTCTTCTGTGGTGACCGCTTCCTCTTTTTTTATCTGGCGGACAGTGAAATTTTCGTCATCCCCGGTAGGTATCTCTTCTTCTGTTGAGGTTTCTTCCGATGAGGGGGCGGGAGTTTCAAAAACCAGGTCTACCCTGTCATCTACCACTTCTTTGGTAATATCTTCACGTGATTTTACTGTTGCAGTTGCAGGCTTTTTATTTTTTAATGTATTACTGCCTGATGAACTGCTGCGGAACACCACTTTTTCAATCCATTCATAAGGACCCTTAAATGAGAAAACAACAAAGGCAAAAAGTGCCAATAGCAATAGAAATGCAGTGCCTGTCCTGCCTATTAAAGCATTCAGCCATTCACTTATAATGTATCCGTGTGCTCCGCCAGGACCACTACCCAGAAAACCTTCACTGGCAGTACTAAAATAACCCAGGATAACAGATAATAATATAGCTCCAACGATGGATACCCGGAATGTTCTTCCTAAAGGGAGCAGTCTTATTTTTAAGAATCTGAGACCAACAATAATTAGCAGAAAAGGAACCACGAAAGACGCAATACCAAACCATTTATTGAGGAATAGATTTGAAAGCCAGGCTCCGGCTTTTCCAGCCCAGTTTTCTACCCTGAGGGTTGATCCTGACAGTACCCTTGACCACTCAAAGCTTTGATCAGTTTTCCAGGTAAAGAAATAGGATGTGAATGCCAGCAGTATATAGATGGAAAGAAAAAGAATAAATACAGCCACAGTGATTTTAAAGCGTTCTTCTTTTATGAAACTGAATGATGTCTTTTTCGTGTTTTTATTTTTTTTGCCCATTAATTATCTGTTTTTTCAGCAAATTTAACGCACAATATTACGAAAGTGTATTTTAAAAGAGAAAAAATATGCGGGCAATTTATAAATAGCTAAAATGCACTGCAGAAGTTTGTACAAACAATTTGTTTGACTCTGATTCCAAAAGAGACAGTAGTTGTTAATCTAAAAGGGTATCAATCAATTCTTTCATCTTATTTCCTGAAATTGGTTTGTAATTTTCAGGTATGCTAAAGTCTTTTTTACTGACTGTATGTGTATTAACCCTGTCGGCGGTCATACGCATGCTCAGATTCCCGATAGACAGGTTAAATTCCATTAGTACTCCGGGTAATTCATGATAAGGATTGTTAATATTCGGATGATTTATTGCAATTTCATTTGTATAATACACTTCAATTGGATGTGTTTCCTGATTTACAAATTCTACCCGTGCCTTCTTGCATTTCAGTCCTGCAATAGTTTTTTCGTCTTCCAGGTAGGTGATCTTTATTTTACCAGGATCATTCATATACACAGGATTAGTTCCTATGGCTGCGCGGCAATAATATTTCTTGTCAAAAACCTTCAACATGGTAATACTTGATGTTTCTTCGAGATCAGAGATAATGCTTATGGAAAAAAGACCCATAAATCCTTCAATAGTGCTGTTGGTATAACGATTATTAAATTTCATTACCATAATTCCCGGCAATAATTCCTGTGGGACGTCAAGGACCTGAGAATGACCATAAGCAATTTTATAAAAAATTGTTCCTTCATCTATTTTTTGATCGTCATTAGGAATACTGCATTCAGGGAGCAATAAAAACAGTAAAATAAAAATTGGAATTAATTTCTTCATCAGCCAAACGTAGGGATTCATACACTTATTATGGCTTAAAGTTAGAAAATAAATTTAATTGTTATTAGGTTTTTAAAAATAAGATGAAAGTAGATATTATACGCAAACTGTCAGACACCTTTTGATATTTTAATATTTGAATGACAAATTTAAGATTGACTAAAAAATTTAAGCGGGCGGCTCAGGTGTCTGACAGTTACGGAGGTTTTTATAAAAGTATAATGCTTCCTGGCTATTAAATACGGTTCAAACTGTTGGGTACCTCTGAAGGATATTAAACCTAAGGTTAACCAGATATTTTCTTAACAATAAAAAACCGGTAGATGAGTTGTATGAAAGTTTTTTGTTCATGAATAAAATATGAACTTAATTAAGTTTGAATGATTTTATTGTTTTATAACAAGTTTTTTACACGCAGGTGGTAGTCGCTTATTTTATAGCTTTGTATTTCTTTAAAACTGAGACAAGATGAATAAATTAGCTGTAGTGGCTCTTGGGGGTAATGCATTACTAAGGGATAACCAGATTGGAACGATAGAGGAACAGGAACAGAATACAACTGATACACTGGAAAACCTGGTCTTTCTGATCAAAGAAGGATATGATCTTGTAATTAGCCATGGAAATGGTCCGCAGGTTGGCAATATCCTGATGCGCAATGATGCAGGGGAAACGATGTATAATATTCCTCAAATGCCATTGGATATTTGTGTTGCAGATTCACAGGGCGGTATTGGTTATATGATAGAAAGAATGCTGAGGAATGTATTGCATAAGCATAGCATCAACAAGGAGGTAATTACCCTTGTCACACAGGTTATGGTGGATGCCAGCGATCCTGCATTTCAAAATCCAACCAAAAGGGTTGGCAAAATTTACGATAAGGCACATGCTGATCAGCTTTCACAACAAAAAGGCTGGACATTTAAGGAAGAGACTAAGGGAACTAAAGGTTACCGAAGGGTTGTGCCTTCACCCGTACCACTGGGTATTATGAATGAAAATATTGTGGAAAACCTGGCCCGTCAGGGAAACATTGTAATTGCAGCAGGTGGGGGAGGCGTTCCCGTTTATATTGATGAGGGAGGCCGTGTACGTCCTTCTGAGGCAGTTATCGATAAGGATTTGGCATCGTCTTTACTTGCCAACCATATTCATGCGGATGAGTTTTATATTCTTACAGATGTGCCATATATTTATTTGAACTTTAATACACCGCAGCAGGAAGTTGCAGAATTTCTGGATGTGCATGACGCCAGAGAACATCTGGAGAGTGGGATGTTTGGTGAAGGAAATATGGCTCCAAAAATTCGGGCAGCAGTCCAGTTTGTAGAGCTTGGAGGTAAAAAGAGTGTAATCACTGAGGCAACAAAGCTGGAAGATCGAAAATTTGGGTCCAAAATAACCCTTCATTACGAATGATTGAATTAAATTTGAGAAATTTTTAAAACAGACTGAAATGGCATTTAATTTAAGGAACAGACATTTTCTGAAGCTTCTCGATTTCACTCCACAGGAGATCAGATTTTTACTAAAACTGGCGGGCGATTTAAAAGAAGCTAAATATACCGGGACTGAACAACCCAGGTTAAAAGGAAGAAATATTGCACTGATTTTTGAAAAAACTTCTACACGTACACGCTGTGCTTTTGAGGTAGCAGCCCATGATCAGGGTGCCCATGTTACTTATTTAGGCCCCTCTGGTACTCAGATTGGTCATAAGGAATCAATGAAGGATACTGCAAGAGTGCTTGGACGGATGTATGACGGAATTGAATACCGGGGATTTGGGCAGTCTATTGTGGAAGAGCTGGCCGAATTTGCAGGCGTACCTGTATGGAACGGGCTAACAGATGAATTTCATCCTACCCAGATACTTGCTGATTTTTTGACCATGATGGAGCATACTGACAAGCCACTTAATCAGGTTTCTTTCTGTTATCTGGGTGATGCAAGAAATAACATGGGAAACTCTCTAATGGTAGGAGCTGCCAAAATGGGTATGGATTTCAGAGCTGCCGCTCCAAAGGGTTGTCAACCTTCGGATGAACTGGTGAAAACCTGTCGTGAAATTGCAGAAAAAACAGGTGCACGCATTACCATTACTGATAATGTTGAAGAAGGTGTGAAAGGTGCTGATTTCCTTTATACTGATGTCTGGGTTTCGATGGGGGAACCTGATTCAGTATGGGAAGAAAGAGTGAAATTGCTTAAACCATATCAGGTCAATAAAGCTACCATGGATTTAACCGGTAATCCTGATGCTAAATTCCTTCATTGTCTGCCGGCTTTCCATAACCGTGAAACAAAAGTTGGCGAACAAATGTACCAGAAATTTGGTCTCGACGCACTGGAAGTAACCGAGGAGGTTTTTGAGTCTGATGCTTCTATTGTTTTTGATGAAGCAGAAAACAGAGTGCATACCATTAAGGCAGTAATGGTGGCGACACTTGGGTCATAAAAGTCATACTATTTTTTATCTGACGGCGGCTCTTGTAGGGCCGTCTTTTTTTTGTTATAAGAACAAAATTAATTTGTTTTTCTGCTGCAAAAATATGGTGTGCATAGTTAAATCAAAGGTGAACCCTTATTTTCTATACATAAGCAAGGAATATTTATTTTTTTAGAACGATTTAGGATGTTTTCCGTATACTTTCCTGTTGTTTCCAGATTGGAGAAAGTGAAAATTATAACTTTTTCATCCTGTTATACAGGTATAATATTGATTTATAGAAATGTTGAATGAAATATTGTTAGGTATTCTTATACATGAAGTGATATATTCTGAATCGCCTTAACCGAAATATTTCCGAAGAAATTTACAATCAATTATCCCTGTATTTATTATAAACTGAGAAAATGTAATATTGAACTATATAATTAAACCACAAACGAATGAAAAAAGGATTTTATTTATTGCTTGTATTGCTGGCAGGGCCATTTATTCAGACCATTTTATGCCAGGCTAATCTTGATCAGGCTATTAAGAATTTTGAATCAAATGACTGGGTGCTGGTTTCTGAAGCAAGGACAACTCTTGAAGAGGCAGGTATGGATGCACTTCCGGCTTTGTTTTCACTTCTTAAGGAAGATAAAATTGTCAAGCTTACAAATACAGGAGATCTTATTTATCCGGGCGCTGTTAGGTTTTATGGTCATGGTGAAATAATAGACTATGATATCGATCAGTTACCTGTAAGAGCAGGTTGGTTAATTGAAAAAATTACATTCCAGAATTTTGGGTTTTCGTATATTCATGATCTTGAAATAAATCTTGTTAACCACATCAAATATCACTTTTCATCCTCAGAGATAGAGCAATTTATATCAAAACCTGTTAATTCACTGAGCATTGATGAGCAACGTGAACTAATCAAAGATTTATCTGTTTACAATGCACAAAACTGGTGGAAGGATAATGCCTCTGCCGATCGTCTGGATTGCCTCGAATCAGCGCTTTCAAGCAAGGATGATAAAAGACAGGTAGATGCGCTCCAGTACTTGCGTACCAGTACAGTACCAGTTGAAGGTCTTACAAAAGAGGCCTATAATAAAAAGCTATTGCCACAAATAAAAAAGCTGGCAGGAGATCAGACAAAAAGAATTTCTGAACAGGCAAAATATATTTTAAATGACAAGACCTACGAGTTTTTGAAAATTAAGGGACTTTAAATTATCAGAAATTTATAAATTTGCATAATTAAATACACTAAGGTGTTGATCATGTTTGCATTATGAAAAAGAAATGGATTTTATTTTATGTTTTCTTTGGTTTGTCGTTGTTTGTTTTTAAATCTTTTGCCCAAAAGGATATATTTTTCAAACAAATAGAATTCAAGCTTGAAGAAATCAGCAAGAACAGTTATGAAAACGAATATTTTATTACACTCAATTTAAATAAAGGGACAACATACAAGTTCGTAGTTACAAATAATAATATCAAATATCCAGGGAAAGCCATTATTCAGATACTTGACGGGAATAATCTGGTAGGAACTAATGTAACTTCTTCAAATTACTATGAAAAGTTTCAGTTTAAATGTAATAAGACTGGTTTTTATGACTTGTTGATCAAGTTTAAGGAAGGGGAACTTGGTGATAGTGTGATTGATATTTACATGGTGCAATAATTCAGCGCAACATCCATACGGCTACTAAGAATAATATTCCTCCAAAGACATAGTTTTGAAGCTTTAATCCCTTGCCGGAGGTAATTTTACCTGAAATAAGATTACCTCCGAGCAGCCAGGTAAAATGAGCACTTGCGGAAATTATAATTACAAGTATAGTAAGTAGAATAATTTCCTGAAAATTTCCTTTCGTATGAGATGAAAATTTGACAAACATTATTGCCAGCGCATAAATAAGTTTGGGATTAAGCAAACTGACTGTAAATCCAGACATGAATCCGGGCCTGAAAACATCCTCATCCTTATCTTTCTGTTTATTTTTGGTCCTGAAAAATGACCATGCCAGGAAAAATATGTAAGCAGATCCGGCATATTTTATAACGGGGAAAAGCCAGGGCAAATGATCAAGCAATCTATCCATTCCAAATCCGATCAACAATGAATAAAGGAGGATACTCGTGTTTATCCCCGCGATAAATGGTAATGTTTTTCTGATTCCAAAACGCATTCCCAAAGAAGCACATAATACATTATTGGGGCCGGCACTGAAAGCCAGGGGGAACATCAGGCCAAACCATGGGGCCAACATTGATAAAGGCATGTGTTGATATTTTTGTGACAAAGTTAATATTGTCACCATTTATTTTCTGTTGTTTATGAAATTTTTAAACCTGCAGATGTAACGAATCGCTTATCGGATCGTCATATTACAATAGATTAATTTTAGGTATACAAAATTCTCTTCCTGAAGTATGAAGAGTTTTTCAATGATAATTTAAAACAAGAAAGAGATGAAGCTTGATCTTAAACCCAACGAAACTGTCCTGAAGGCTGACAATACAAATTTTTCCTCCATGGGAACGCATGCGAAGGGAAAGTTGATTTTAACCAACCAGCGAATCTATTTTAAAAATCAGGATGATCAAACGACTGACCCTGGTTTGGAAATACTTCCCTCGCAAATAACAGGCATTGAATTTTATAATACCAGGTATGTTTTTCCCAATGGGATGAAATTTACCACAAAGGACGGGCAGGAGCTTTGTTTTACCATTAAAGACAGAGACAACTGGAGCAGGATGATAACCAGCATGTATTGATCGTAATGTACAATGAGTTAATGAATTAAAAAAATTAAGGGAGACTTTCGGAAGTTATCCGGTAAGTCTCCCTCTCATCTACTATAAGAAAAGCAAAAACTACTAATAAGCTATTTTTTTCCGGATAGTTTTATTTTTTCTTTATCCACAAATGTTCCATGTCTTCCAGTGTTTTGCCTTTGGTTTCAGGTACCACTTTATAAATGAACCATGCAGCAAGGATACCCATAAGTCCGTAAATCCAGTATGAGAATCCATGATTGAAGATACCTGTGAGCCATGTATTATCATTCATAATCGGGAATGTCCATGATATGATAAGGTTGGCAATCCATTGGGCAGCAACAGCGACAGACATAACTCCCCTGATTTTATTTGGGAATATTTCAGATAATAATACCCATGTTACAGGTCCCCACGACATAGCAAAGGAAGCGGTATACATCAGCATAAAGATTAATGATCCGATTCCGACACTGTTAAAGAAGAATGAGAATCCAAGCAGGAACATACTTACTGCCATACCCAATGCACCAATAATCATTAATGGTTTCCGGCCAAACTTGTCAACTGTATTAATGGCAAGAACAGTAAATGTCAGGTTTATTACCCCCACAATAATAGTCTGCATCAAGGCAGTATCTGTTGCACTTCCCATATTTCTGAATATCTCGGGTGCATAATAAAGTACAACATTGATCCCTACAAATTGCTGAAAAACAGAGAGTAAAATACCAATAATAATGAGCAGCCCGCCATAGGAAAGCCAGGGAGCTCTTTTTTCTTTGAGAGATTCTTTTATTTCACCAAGTACTTTTTGAGCGGTAGCCTTTCCTGATAACTTGTTTAAGATATTAAGGGCCTCATCTGTACGTTCTTTCATAACAAGGAACCTTGGTGTTTCCGGCACAAAGAACAAGAAAAACAAGAATAATCCTGCCGGAATGGTTTCCGAAGCAAACATCCAACGCCATCCGATTGTATCCAGCCAGGTTTCATTCCCCTGTCTGGCAATAAAGTAATTCACAAAATACACCACCAGCATACCAAAAATGATTGCAAACTGGTTCCAGGATACCAGTTTTCCGCGGATATTAGCAGGTGCTATTTCAGCGATGTACATTGGTGAAAGCATGGATGCGAGACCAACCCCGATGCCACCAACAATGCGGTAAAAGATAAATGAAATAACTACTTGCGATCCCATAAAGTTCAATGCTTCAGGTAATGCTGAACCAATTGCAGAAATTGTGAAAAGAAGGGCTGCAGTAATCAATCCGTTTTTTCTACCCATTGTCTGGCTGATAAAACCACCGAGTGATCCTCCTATGATACAGCCTACCAGGGCACTGGAAATGGTGAAACCTTTCAGCGAATTTGCGGTTTCTTCATTCAGTTCCGGAGGTGCCTTAAATGTAAAATATAATGCGATTGCAGCGATTATCAATAATAAGATACTGATAATACCGCCTTTGTTTCTGCCAAACATTTTCAACAGCAGACCGCTGATTGCAGCAAGAACAATATAAACAACCAGTGTGACAACTATACGGTATTGCACCACAACCTGGGTAGCTACCGCTGCATTTTGCAATAAGCTGTCGATGAAAAAGGCCTGAAGTGACTTAACAGCTCCTGATATAACAGCTGTATCGTATCCAAACAATAAGCCGCCAAGTGTAGCTACCAGTGTGATAGCCAGAATGAACCTTTTGTTTCCTTCGTTTTGACTCATAATAGTGATTTTATTAGTATTAGTGAAGGCAGGAGGATATATTTTTATCCTCCTGCAGGGGAGATATTTCCCTAATGACCATTGCCTTTTTATCTGTTAAGGAAAACAAGGAGTGGTCGGGTAAATCAAATATACATGTTCAGTAATGCTTCATAAAGCTCCTGTTTACCACTTGTTTGTTTTGGCTCGCCATGCTCAGCTGCATAGTTTCTCAAATCTTCAAGGGTCAGTTTTCCATTTTCAAAATCCGCACCAGTGCCAGCATCAAATGATGCATAACGCTCCTTGCGCATTTTCTTATAATCAGAATTTTCCAGGATGTCATTAGCTACCAACAAACCACGGGCGAATACATCCATGCCGGCAATATGAGCAATAAAAAGATCATCTGCGTCAGTAGAATTTCTGCGTAATTTAGCATCAAAGTTTACACCACCGGTTTTAAATCCGCCAGCTTCCAAAATAACCAGCATGGCTTCGATTGTTTCATAAATATTGATAGGAAATTGATCAGTATCCCATCCATTCTGGTAATCTCCCCGATTGGCATCAATACTGCCAAAAAGGCCATTATCAGCTGCCACCTGTAATTCATGCTGGAAGGTATGGCCAGCCAGAGTAGCATGGTTTACTTCGATATTGAGCTTAAAGTCGCCGGCAAGTCCGTATTTATTCAGAAATCCGGTAACTGTTGCTGCATCATAATCATACTGATGCTTGGTGGGTTCCATTGGTTTGGGCTCAATGAGGAAGGTTCCCTTAAATCCTTGTTTACGGGCATAATCCCTGGCTGTTTGCAGGAAACGGGCCAGATGATCCTGTTCACGTTTCATATCTGTATTCAGTAATGACATATATCCTTCACGACCACCCCAAAATACATAGTTTTCACCACCCAGTGCAATAGTAGCATCCATGGCATTCTTTACCTGTGCAGCAGCATAGGTAAGCGCATGAAAATCAGGATTGGTAGAAGCTCCGTTCATGTATCTCGGATTGGAGAATACATTTGCTGTACCCCATAATAATTTTACTCCTGAAGCATTTTGTTTGTCCTTAGCATAATCAACCATGGTTTGAAGCCTTTTTTCAAACTCCGGAACTGTTTCTGCTTCATCCACTACATCAACATCGTGGAAACAATAATAAGGTACACCCAGCTTGGTGAAAAATTCAAATGCAGCATCCATTTTGTTTTTTGCCCGTGTAATGGCATCGTTCCCTTTGTTCCAGGGGAAAACACGTGTTCCGGGTCCAAAGGGATCACCACCTTCGCCACAGAAGCTGTGCCAGTATGCAACTGCAAAACGGAAATATTCTTTCATGGTCTTTCCTGCAACCACTTTGTTTTCGTCATAATAACGAAAAGCAAGCGGATTCTTAGAGTCTTTTCCTTCATACTTGATTTTCCCTATTCCCGGGAAAAATTCCTGGTCTCCTTTTAAGTATTCCATAATTGTAATTTGTTTAAGTATTTAACAATTTAATTTTTGTATTGATTTCTATAATTTTAGTTACCTAATCAGCAAAATAAGCAATTGTTTACTGATTTATTATTTTGTTCCTGCTAACTGATGATTTAAAGCCTTATTCCAGATTTGGTAAGCATCTTCGTAAGCTTGTGCGTGTTGCTTATCAGGATAAATTTCATCAACCATTTTGAGGTTACTAAAGGCTTCTGAAGGTGTTTCATAATGACCAATTCCAACTCCGGCACCTCTTGCAGCACCTTGTGCACCGTCGGTGTCATAAAGCTGTATGGTGGCGCCTGTGATTCCTGCAAGGGTACTTCTGAAAACCGGGCTCAGGAACATATTGGCCCTACCGGCCCGTATTACTCCAGGTTTTATACCGGTTTGCTTCATAATGTCCATGCCATATCTGAAAGAGAATACAATTCCTTCTTGTGAGGCACGGTATATGTCGTTGATATTGTGTATGTTAAAGTTTAGATTTGATATCTGGCACCCGGGCTCACGGTTCAACAGCACACGTTCAGCTCCATTACCAAAGGGTAAAACCACAATTCCATTTGATCCGATAGGGGAGGATGCAGCCAGTTCATTCATCTGTTCATAATCAATACCATCAGAAGCAAAATTATGCTTGATCCAGGAATTGAGAATTCCTGTGCCATTTATACATAATAATACACCCAGCCTGTTGGCTTCTGCAGAATGGTTCACATGGGCAAAAGTGTTTACTCTTGATTCAGGATCATAGGTAACTTCTTCGCTAACGCCATAAACGACACCCGATGTGCCGGCAGTAGCGGCAATTTCACCAGGATTAAGCACATTCAATGAGAAGGCATTGTTAGGCTGGTCGCCAGCACGATAGCCAATGGGTATATTTGCCGGAAGACCCAGCTGTTCAGCTGCTGATTTGGAAAGTCTCCCTTGTTCTGAAAAGGTTGGTACTATTTCCGGGATAATAGAAGAATCAAAACCATAATGTTCCATAAGAAATCCGGCGAGCGAATTTTCTTTGAAGTCCCACAGAATTCCCTCTGATAATCCACTAATGGTTGTATTCACTTCTCCGGTGAGCTGCATAGCAATATAATCTCCGGGTAACATTATTTTATCTATCTTCTCAAAAATTTGCGGCTCATTATCTTTTACCCATTTTAATTTGGAGGCGGTAAAATTGCCCGGTGAATTGAGCAGTGAAGAAAGACAACGTTCACCGCCTATTTCACTGAAAGCCTTGTTGCCAATTTCTACAGCGCGGCTGTCACACCAGATAATTGAAGGCCGCAATACCTGTTTGTTTTTGTCAATGAGTACCAGCCCATGCATCTGGTATGAAATTCCGATTCCTTTTATGGCTTCAGTATCCAAACCAGGTGTTTTTAAAACTTCTCGGGTGGCAGCAATAAGATTTTCCCACCAAAGTGATGGCGCTTGTTCAGCCCATCCGGTCTTCCTGGCAGTAATCTCCATTTCCTGACGGGGATAAAAAGCTGAGGCAACATTTTTTCCGGTAGAAGCATCCAGTATGCTTGCTTTAACCGATGAGCTGCCAACGTCATATCCAAGTAAATACATAATAGTTTTTTTTAAAGTGTGAAAACAAAATTTTCTTTTCTTGTTTTATAATAAAGTCTTTTGTCAAACCTGTATAATTGAGCGGGTTTATGAGCTACATTTATTTCTCTTTCCTGCAACGGAATTAAGTATCTTAATTTTGCGATCTTTTTTCTGAAATTTCTACTGTCCAGCTTTTGGCCAATAATGACTTCATATAATGTCTGCAATTGACGTATAGTGAACTTTTTGGGTAACAGTTCGAATCCGATAGGCTCTGCTCTTAGGCGACTTCTGAGGGTCTCCAGTCCGGCTTGAAGAATTTCATTGTGATCAAAAGCAAGATTGCCAACATCATCCAGTGCAATCCAATGAGCCCCATGCATAGCAAGCTTGTCTGCTGAATTAACCTCATCAATTTTCACCAGCGAATAATAGGCAATTGTGACAACCCGGCTAATAGGAAGTTTTGAAGTATATGTAAGCCAGTCAAGATCAATTTTGTTGCTGACTCTGGACGGTGATCCAAAAATATGAAATTGCCGGAGGAAAATATTTTCCAGACCCGTGAGTTCTTTAAGTACTCTGGAAGCTGAAGTATCCAGATCCTCATCATCATATACGAGACTACCGGGTAATTTTAAATCTTTCTTAATTACCGGTGTGTTAGAGGTTGATAATTCCCTGTCAATAAGTAATACGTGTAACGCTTCAAAATCAAATCCAAAAATTACGCAATCGACGGAGACATGAGGATTTAGCTGGTTTGCCATAGTATTTTAATAATCTTTTAGCAAGGATAAATGTACAATATTCGTTTTCAATTACCAAACTTAGCGTATAAAATACGCTAAGTAATTTTCAATATGTAATAAATCAATGCATTAAAGTATAAAAAATATTTTGCGTTAAAATGTGTAACCATTATTTTAATGGAATTTTAACAAATTTTATTTTCTGTATTATTTTAATAGCAGGTCCCTTTTTTTACCTTTGTTGCATGAGCAAGTCGGTCATTTTCGCTACTGTTCTAATAATTTAGCAATTGCAAACCTTTATTTTAATCAAGATCTTGAAAAAGATGAATGCAATTTAGATCAGTAAAGAATGAATCCTGATAAATATATTTTAAGATTTGTTAATTTCAATTTTTTGCACTCTATAAGAGTTATATACTTGTGCTCTTAATAATTTTATAAGAAATATTTATTTTCTGATTAATGTCTATGGATATTGCATTTCCATTCAAACCTGATGCTTTTCAGGTTATGCTTAAGCCTGTGGGTCCTTTATGTAATCTGAATTGTACATATTGTTACTATCTGGAAAAGAAAAATTTATACCAGGGTAAAAAAGACTTTAGAATGTCTGATGATGTACTGGAGGAATTTGTTAAACAATATATTGAACAACAGGAAGTTCCTGTCGTAAATTTTGTTTGGCAGGGAGGAGAGCCTACTTTGCTTGGCATAGAT
>Ga0102962_1000650_pt1 | contig 15486 bp, 11 predicted proteins | sample SalPonF2_C_D2_MG_FD_84519 | JGI IMG/M metagenome (GOLD analysis project Ga0102962, IMG submission 84519) | Salt pond soil microbial communities from South San Francisco under conditions of wetland restoration - Salt Pond MetaG SF2_C_D2_MG ...
CGTCGTCAAGATATGTTATATTTTCACAGGTCGTATTCTCAATGTAATTATTACAACGCTGCGATTCTTATCCAAACCTCACGCTAATTAGGGTTTTTGTTGGCGGTTGGTGGGCGATGGTCTCATAATCATTACTTTTGTCGTTCGGGTTGAAACGAAGCCGAGGTGAGGGGTGGGAGAAAACTCAGTCTAAAAGTGGCAATCCAAACTCTACGCTACTGGCCCTGAATTCCAAACTCCGGATTTATTTATTCTTAGCGGAGTCGGCCTGGCGTTCTCGTTCTCTTTTTATGCGGTATTGTTTCCGTAGCCATCTGCGCCATCTGGCGCTCTGTTCCTCGTGTTTGGCAAGTGTCTTTGAAAAGGCATGTCCATCACCATTTGGTTTGGCAACCATGTACATGTAATCATGATGTGCAGGAAACAAGGCGGCTTTAATGGAACTCATACCCGGATTTGTGATCGGTCCGGGTGGAAGCCCCCTGTTTTCATATGTGTTATAAGGATTATCGATCTTGTAATCTTTATACAACAATCTTCTGCGTTCTCCTATGATGTAATCTATCGTCGGATCGGCTTGCAGTAACCATCCTTTCCTAAGCCTGTTCCAATATAATCCACTAATAATTGCTTTTTCAGAATCTTTCTTTGCCTCCCACTCTACAATAGAAGCTAATGTAAGAATCTGATCAACAGATTTATCTAATTGAAAAAAACGATCCTGGTATTTTTGCACAACGAGATGGTTAAACTCCCCGAACATCCTGCTTAAAAATTGTTTCGGCGACACATTCCAATAAAACCGGTAGGTATTTGGAAGCATCCTGCCGAACACATCTTTCTTCGTCAGACCATAGTTGGCCAGGAACGTTGAATCATTCATAGCCTGTTGGAGTGTATCTGCTGAGAAGATAAAATGCTGTGCCACTCTCTCGGCAAATCTTTTTTCGTTTGAACCCGGTAAAATCGTAACCCTGACCGGATCCTGGCTGCCCATGGCTAATTTTTTCAAAAATGTTTTGTACGAATATGGTTTATTAACAACATATCTACCCTGCTTGAATTTTCTCCAACCCAACATATTACTAACCCAAAACATCTCCGTGCTATCGTGTGCAACACCGGAGCTGTCCATTGCAATATTCAATTGACGAATATTTGCATCATGATATAAATAAATCACACTGGTGCTATCACTCCGTATAGCTGAAGAATTATAAATTCGATTGTACCGTGAAGTAAATACTGTAATAAAGGAAATAATCAATACTATAATTCCTATTGCCAATTGCCCCGGCTGTAGCCACGTATTTTCTAATATTCTTAAAATATGATTTCTATTCATTCAATTACTGGTGCACGATATGGGTTATCAACTTAATATGAATTTAATGAATTAGAACACAAATATTGATTGGTTTTATGTTAATTCCACACATTATTTATTGGATTATAAAAAAAAGAGCCCTTCTTGTTAATGGAAGAGCTCTGGTTAAACGGTGATAATTTTTATTATTGATTACCGTCTCTGTAAACTCGCAAGTAATCGTAAAAATTCAATATACAACCAAACAAGTGTAACCATAAGTCCAAATGCACCATACCATTCCATATATTTAGGCGCATTATTGGCGGCTGCTTCTTCAATGAAATCGAAATCCAATATGAGGTTCATGGCAGCTACACCAATCACAACCAAATTAAACACGATGCCGAACATTCCGCCACCAAATATGAAATTCATGTGCACGCCAAAAAATCCCATGATAAAACTCAGGAAATAAGCTATAAATATACCGCCGGTTGCAGCCATTACACCAATCCGGAATTTTTGTGTTACTTTGATCCATCCAGCCTTATAGACAAACAGCATGGCAGCAGCTGTACCGAAAGTAAGTAATACAGCCTGTGTAACGATACCGGGATACTGCATTTCGAACAGAGCAGAAATACCCCCGATAAAAAGTCCTTCGAACAGAGCATATAAAGGAGCCGTATAACGTGATAAATCCATTTTGAACACGGTAACCATTGCCGTGATAAATCCACCTATTGCTCCGAGCATCATCCAACCACCGGAAGCCTGGGGATTTGACCATGTTAGTGTAGCCCCTGTAATTAATATAAGTAATAACAATCCCGTTTTATTTACCGTCCCGTCAAGTGTCATAACATCGGAACCTGTAGCGGTCCCAAATACTTCTTCAAATGCTTTTGAACGTAATGCAGGATTTGCAGATCTCGTCATAGCCATATGATATCTCTTCTAATTTCTAAAATATTCTATTATTGAATATAAAACGCTTTATGGAGTAATCTATTATACCAATTTTGCTGCCATAAAATGCACATAAATTTATTTAAATAAAATGGAAGCTTGAATAATCCTAAGGTGATGGACGATAAAGCATTAAAAAGTGGTCATTTACGTGTGTCATTTAGGGAATTATGTTTATTAGCGATTTCAACGACACCCAACGACGTCATTCCCCGCTTCGATGGGGAATCCAGACAACATAGTGAGGTGCTTGCAAACCAAACATTTTCGGTATGATTTCTTGTTTATAGTTGGAAACATACAATGAAGTTTTTCCTTTTCGGCACGTTTTATAGATACCCGATCGTGGCCGGCCCGCTCCGATGTTTTTTTCGGAGGCGTGACGTCTCAGGGTGGTGATTTGGAAAAGTAGCTTTTGATTATGTTTTTAAATGGTTTTCAACGCTTCCCAACGACGTCAATCCAATCAATCAATTAACATTACATATTTCTGCGATATTGACCACCAACGTTATACATAGCGTGGGATATTTGTCCCAATGAACAGACTTTAACGGTTTCCATAAGTTCTTCAAAGATATTACTATCTTCTCTTGCAACATGTTGTAGTCTGTTTAATGCTTCCTGACTATATTCTTTATTAACATTCTGGAAAATATTTAAATTATCAATTTGATGCTGTTTCTCTTCTTCAGAGGAACGGATCAAATCAACAGGTTTACTCTCTTCCGATTCTCCATTTTCATTCCTGAATGTGTTAACACCAATGACTGGCAATTCGCCACTGTGCTTTAACCGTTCGTAATGAAGACTTTCATCCTGTATCTTGCCACGTTGATACATCGTCTCCATAGCTCCGAGTACTCCCCCGCGTTCCGTTATGCGATCGAATTCACTTAGGATAGCTTCTTCAACCAGATCGGTTAATTGTTCGATGATGAACGAACCCTGAAGCGGATTCTCATTTTTAGCCATGCCGAATTCTTTATTGATGATCAACTGAATGGCCAGTGCCCGTCTGACAGACTCTTCCGTTGGTGTGGTAATGGCTTCATCATAGGCATTAGTATGAAGTGAATTACAATTATCGTAAATAGCCAACAATGCCTGAAGTGTCGTACGAATATCGTTAAACTGTATCTCTTTGGCATGCAATGAACGACCGCTGGTTTGAATATGATACTTTAATTTCTGGGAACGTTCATTAGCATCATATTTATTCTTCAGAGCTATTGCCCATATTCGACGTGCCACCCTGCCGATTACGGCATATTCAGGATCCAGACCGTTACTGAAGAAAAAGGATAAATTATGGGCAAATTTATTGATATCCATACCTCTCGACAGGTAATATTCCACATATGTCAGGCCATTGGAAAGGGTGAAAGCAGCCTGAGTGATGGGATTGGCTCCCGCTTCGGCTATATGGTAACCGGATATCGATACTGAATAGTAATTCCTTACTTTATGATCGGTAAAATACTGCTGTATATCACCCATCATCCGCAAAGCATATTCAGTTGAAAATATACAGGTATTCTGAGCCTGGTCTTCCTTAAGGATATCGGCCTGTACCGTTCCTCTAACGACTTTCAGCGTATCTTCTTTAATTTTTTCATACGTCTCAATATCTACAAGCTTATCACCTGTTATACCCAAAAGGCCAAGTCCGAATCCCTTATTTGTGGCAGGTAATTCACCATGATATTGGGGCTGTTTCACCCCTTTATCATCAAAATATGTTCTGATTTTTTTCTGAGCAGACTCCCATTTCCCTTCATTTTTTAAATATCGTTCCACTTCCTGATCAATCGCTGTATTCATAAACATAGCGAGGATCATTGGAGCTGGTCCATTTATAGTCATAGAAACCGATGTTGCAGGATTGGTCAATTCAAAACCGGAATATAACTTCTTCATATCATCGAGTGTACATATACTGACACCCGAATTACCGATTTTACCATAAATATCCGGCCTGTGATCGGGATCTTCACCATACAAGGTAACCGAATCGAAAGCTGTTGAAAGTCGCTTTGCCGGCATTCCCTCACTCACATAATGGAAGCGTTTATTCGTGCGTTCAGGGGTCCCCTCACCGGCAAACATTCTTGTCGGATCCTCACCTTGTCTTTTAAAAGGAAATACTCCGGCTGTGAAAGGAAAATAACCGGGTAAATTTTCTTTCAAAGCGAATTTTAATCGTTCACCATAATCTTTATACGGAGGCAAAGCAACGCGTGGAATTTTTGTACCACTCAGGGAAGTCCGGTATAGTTTATTCTTTATGACTTTGTTGCGGACTTTTATTTCCATCGTATCGCCCTCGAATGTTCGCGCCATTTCATCCCAATTATCAAGAATATTCAGGCTGATAGAATCCAATTTGCTCCGCCAATGCTCTTTCATCTCCAGCAACCGGTTTTCCATCTCGTTCCAGTTATCAGGATTCCAGTTTTTCAACTGTTCAATAGTCCCTTCAACCTGCTGCAGTCGGGAGGCATATTCTACCTGGTTTTCCACCCATTCATGATAATCACGTATTTGTTCGCTTATTTCCGATAAATATCTGTTTCTCTTCGGTGGAATGATAGCCTGAGTCTGCAACTCATCTACCGGCAGCGAATCTTTATAAATATGCGTTTTCCAGGACAGCGAATAGTGATCATTAATCTTATCGACTAATGCTTTAAAAAAATGATTGACTCCTTTGTCATTAAATTGTGCGGCTATTGTCGGATATACCGGCAATGACAGATCATCTTCTTCAAACATCAACCTATTGCGCCGGTATTGTTTACGTACATCTCTTAAAGCATCACGTGAACCCTTCTTTTCAAATTTATTTAATACGATGAGATCAGCTAAATCAAGCATATTGATCTTTTCAAGCTGGGTGGCCGCACCGTATTCGCTGGTCATAACATACATCGGAATATCCACGAGATCTACAATCTCCGTATCACTTTGGCCAATCCCGCTTGTTTCAACAATAATCAGATCATATCCGGCGGCCTGACAAACTTTGATTGCTCCTTTAACCGCACCACTTGTAGCGCGGTTATCTGAACGAGTGGCCAGACTCCGCATATAAACTCGATCGGTATCAATACTGTTCATACGAATACGATCGCCCAACAATGCTCCCCCGGTTCTTCGTTTCGAAGGATCAATAGATATTACGGCGATGGTCAGGTCCTTAAATTCTATTAAAAAACGTCTGACAAGTTCATCTGTCAATGAACTCTTTCCGGCACCGCCCGTTCCTGTAATACCCACCAGGGGAATAGGCTGACCATTTTTGGCTGTCTCTATTTGTTTGCCTGAAGAATCAACTAATTGATCATTTTTATATGAGATAAAATCAGCTTTATCACTTTCAATGGCTGTAATACAACGGGCTACTGTTTTACTATCCTTTTTCAATATGAAGGAAGTATCGACTTTATCAACCTTAGTAGTATCGTAATCACAGGCTTTAATCATGAAATTAATCATTCCCTGCAATCCCATTGTTCTTCCGTCTTCTACAGAAAAAATTCGAGATACTCCATAATCATGTAATTCTTTTATTTCTTCATCAACAATAACACCACCGCCGCCACCGAACACTTTTATATGAGATGCATGATGTTCCCGCAGCAAATCGATCATATATTTAAAATATTCCATATGACCGCCCTGATATGAGCTTATGGCAATGCCCTGGGCATCTTCCTGAATAGCACAATTTACAATCTCATGAACCGACCGGTTATGTCCCAGATGAATAACTTCAGCCCCGCTGCTTTGTAAAATACGACGCATGATATTAATACTGGCATCATGTCCATCGAACAGACTTGCTGCTGTTACAAAACGAACTTTATTCTTTGCCTTATAAATTTTGGGAATATGGGATTTTTCTTCCCTGCTTTTATTTTTTTTAGCTGTTTTACTTTTAATAGTAGTATCTTTTGATGCGTTACCCATAATATTATTTGAGTTTCATGTCTAAAAAAGCGCTTTTTAAAGTTAACTATTTTATCAGACAATTCTGTTGATATCTTAAAATAAGTCTAAAAATTCAGCTCCTTAAAATATAATATGTATCTCTGAAGTCAAACGTGATTTTACCGGAACTTTCTTCTGTATAAAATAAGGTTCAGGAGCCTTATATGGTTCCACACTTCCACTATCCCAGTTACCATTTTTGTTATTGTCTTCATAGACCTTTATCACATAATCCAGCGGTGGCAAATTGTTGATAGTTATATTATTTGTTACCGAAGTGTCTTTTTTAATGTGATATTCTTCGTTTAGTACTTCCAAATGATAGGTATGTACTGTATCTGAACTCGAGTCAGGTAACAGGACTGATAAAGAACCTAATTTATCTTCAGACCAGACTTGAGGTTCGGTTTTTTTATAATTTAAGGATGCCGGGTTATATACTCTGAATTGGAAATTGACCCCGCTGTGCCACTTAGTATCCGGATAAATATATAATAGATTATTATCCACCCTTACTTTCTTCCATTTAGAAATTAGTTTGTTGTCCTGAATCACTTTAAGCGAATCAACCACTGGAAGATTAGTTATTAATCCACTATAGGTTACTTTTAATGGTTGATCGGGATAAATACCTTTTTCCGGTTCAATACTGATGATTTTCACAGCCGTGGTATCTTTCTGATCAGAACCCTGAAAAATCTTTTTTCTATGTTCCAGGTGGTTCCCACTCAAATCGGTGATGCCTGATAATTTTAATTGATAATTGGATGTTTTCAGCAAGTCTTTCAAACTGTAAAAGAACAGGACATAGTTTTCTTTTGGGTCCCGGTATAGAGGGATGGCCTCAGAATAACGGGTTCCACTGGTATCCTGAACTACAGATGAAGTGGAATCTGTCATTTTAACGGGTTCACTGAAACGCAGACGTAACCTGTGTGTCGATAAAACGCCAATCCCCAAAATATGCGGCTTTACCGTATCGAAATCGGCAATATATAGCTTACCAAAATTGGCGGTCGAATCTTTCAACAGTTTTACAAATTGCTTAGGAAATGGTTGTGCCCTCTCCAGTTTCTTATCCCACATTTTATTCCTGTTTCGATCTTCCAGCCAAAAAGCTTTATACTTTCCCTGTTGTAAATAGGAAAAATGAACAACACCTCCCGTATCTGTCTCACCCATGTAGAGAGCGGGTTTACTCAAATCAACGGGAGTTCGATATAACAACACGCGATCACCCGATTTCACCTTGCCATCGGAACTGTTAAGAACTTTTGCGTTTATCTTTCCCTTATTAATCCGTGGACCAGTTGACAAAGCCAGGGTATATGGATTTTTAATAGGATTTCCATGGTAATCCGTGAAGTCGGTCCCTACAGTAAAAATAACGGTGGCGGAATCCGGTAACCCGTTTTCAAATTTCACCTTTAACGATTTTCTTCCCCAGTCAATCTTATATTTCAGCCCCAACGCAGGTTGAACCTGGAAAGCTTTTCGAAATGATGATCGATTCACAAATTCTGAAAAATCAAATTCAATAAAGTCCTGATGATAATTTGTGGTACCAGTCTTAGGTACGGTTCGCACAATTTTCGGCCCGGTCTTATCCGCCGGTCCGCCTGTAGGTGTTGTTGGTGTTGCACACGATGACCATACTACGAGTGATGAGATCAATAATATTGTGTTTCTGATATTTCGCAATCACTTACTCCTGACATTAAATAATAGATAAACAGTTACACCGATAGCTGAAATTAATAAACCCGGTTGTACTACCCTATTCCATATATGAATTTTCTTTGTATGCGGATTATCAAATTGAGCAGGTTCCCAATCCCCTGTAACGTCGTCGGCAAATTTATTATTTAAGGTATCACTCTCCGAGATATTGTATTTCCTGACGCCTTCAATAATACCTGATGTGTCGATTAAAGTGATGGTCAGATAACCATTTATTTGTCTATACAAGTGATTTTTATCAATTTTCTGCTCCTTGTTATGTGTTTTAACATTAATTTTTAATGTTGGAGCACGACGTTTCGATTCCTGAATTTTAACATTTTTTGTCAATAGGAAACGGGTAATATCATAATTAAAATGATCTGCCATATTCCCACTCATATGTACCGATTGTTGAAGGGAATCCAATAGCTGACAATGACTAAGTTTCGATAAACTTAATTTGAGAATAATATCCGCATTGGTTTTGGGTTTACTTTGACCTTTTACAGGTAATGAAATCAAGCAAATTGAGATCATTAAGGTAACACCAATTAGTAACGGTCTAAACAATCTAAACTTCATACAAATATATGTTTTCCAATAGGTAATAATACTATATTAAAAGTATAAAGATATTGAATATTATCATTCGTTATTGCCTGTCTTGCAGACAGAAATAAGCTAATGTTTGTTATCAAAAAAGAAAACGTATTTATACTATTATCAATAATTGTTGCACTATTCATTTTTCAGGGATGTGCTGCTTCCCGTCTTGACAGGGCGCAATCCTCAGTTCGAAATGGTTTTGTTTCCGGAGATTATGAAAATACCGCAAAACTGATTGAACATTATGATAAAAAAAATATTTATAAAGAACGTGACAAGGTATTGATGTTATTGGAAAAAGGTACAGCCCTTCATTTCGCAGGAGCATACGATTCAAGTTTTGTAGCCTTCGAACAAGCTGAAAAGGAAATGGACCGCTTATTTTCCAAAAGTATATCACGTGGAATTGCCTCCTTTATGATAAATGATAATATACTGGCATATAATGGCGAAGATTATGAAAGTATCTATCTGAATGCTTTAAACAGCCTGAATTACCTGCACAGGAAAAATTATGAAGATGCCCTCGTTGAAGCCAGGCAAATAGCCTATAAACTGCAAAGATTGAACATTAAGTATCAGGGTATTGTAACAGCATTGTCGGAGGCGGATACCAATAATCAGGTTAAATGGAAAAGTGGTAAGGCTAACATACAGAACAGCACATTTGGACATTTCCTGTCTGGAGTTTTATATGCCAGGACCGGGCATCCCGATGATGCGAGGATAGAATATGAACAAATGTTAAAAGCTTTTAATAATCAATCTTCCTTCTTCCCTTATACTTCATCAGGCAGTGAAACCCTTTCCCGATTAAAACAACCAGATCAATATAATACCCTGTTTGTATGCTTCAGTGGTGAGGCTCCTGTTAAATACCAGGTTGACACACGTGTATATCTGCAAAGAGAGGACTTTTATTTGAAATTGTCCTTACCTGTTTTGCGAACCGTACCAAGTAACGTATACTCCGTTTATGCATTAATAAATGATACCTTGCGTATTCCCTTGTATAAAATAGAAAATATGGATGAGGTGGCCATGGAGGTATATAAAGTTAAGGAGCCCATAATTTACGCTCGTACGTTCGTTCGGGCTCTGGCTAAAGCAACCGGGACCAATATTACAAAAGCCAAACTCAAAAAAGGTGGAATTAAGATTTTAAGCGGTATTGTAAACCTTTTTGGCAAAATAGCTACAGAAGCAACGGAAAAAGCCGATTTAAGAAGCTGGCAGACGATGCCGGGACAAGTTTATGTAAATCTGTATAAATTACCTGCAGGTACCCATAAACTAACTATTGAATATGTGTCATATAATGGTAGATTACTTTTTGAGGATCATAAAAAAATAACGATTGCTAACGATAAGGCGTTAGAGGTTGCGGAATCGCTTTTCAGTAATTAAGAGGCTCTCAACTATGAAAAAAACCGTACGGATATCATTGCTCGTCGTAGTATGTTTTAGCCTCGGTTTATCCACTGTAAGCCTGGCACAACGACAAAAAACACGTCCGGGGCAATTACCAGCCTGGGTCAAAGATCCATCAAGCATTTACAACACCAATGAATATCTCATGGCTGTCGGCAGCGGATCGAATCTGCAGGATGCTCAGAATAAGGCCCTCGGAAGTCTTACCAAGCTGTTTCAATCAAAAGTTAAGGTAAATCAGAAATTGATAGACGATTATAGGGAGACTTCTCGTAATGATAAAATAACCACCGATCGTGTCACACAGCTTCTATCAGTAACAGAAGCCGGATCCCGCCAAAACCTGATGAACGCAAAAGTATTAAAGAAATATACGGCTATAGATGGAACGTCATATGTTCTTGTCGGGATGAAAAGGCAAGAGACAGCCACACTCTATTCATCAGAAATATCCAGAAATGAAAGACTTTTAAACAATTATGAACAACAAATAAATAGAGAAACCAATTTATTACAACGTCTCGCACTCATAAAAAAGGCCCTGATTCTGTTGAGTGTCAACGATAATCTAAAAACTCAACGGGATATTTTGCTCGGCAAAAAGACAGGCGGCATGAATAAAAATGTTAAAGCCCGACTTGAAAGAGAGTATCAAAATCTTCGAAGAAGATCACTCATTTATGTAACAGGCAAAAATGTACCCAATGTAATTAAGATATCCATTGGTAAAGTCTTGAAAAATGAGGGCTTCACAGTTTCTCCGATAGCCAATAAAGCCATAATTCATGCTGTGGTCTATTACACATACAAAGATATGGATCTCAAGAGAAAAGACGCTCATTTTATTCATTGGTCCTTGAATATTCAAATGATTGATGTTGAAAGTGGTAAGAAACTTAAAGAATTCAGTATGGAAGGCCGTGACGGCGGATTATCAGAGCAGGGAGCCTTATCACGATCTGAACATACCATAGATGATAAATTACACCATGAATTCAAATCCTTTATTCAGCAAGAACTGTTAAGCATCAACTAACATCAAAAGAGAACGTGAAATGAAAAGTATACTTTATATGACGCTCGGCGGGCTATTTATACTTATATCCGGGTGTGCAACTCAAAAAGTTACGAGGGTTTCGGAAGACACGACTACCGACCTCTCCGGTTTGTGGAACGACACCGATGCCAGGCTGGTCTCTATGGAAATGATTAAAAATGTTGTGTCATCACCCTGGCTTGATACATACAGAAATAATCATAAAGGAGATGATCCCGTAGTTATCGTTGGTAATGTCCGAAATGAAAGTATGGAACACATCGATACAGAGGTGTTCACCAAAGAACTTGAGCGTGAGCTCATTAACTCCGGCGAAGTCAGATTTGTAGCAAGTCCGGAAGAACGGGAGCAAATACGACAGGAACGCGAAGATCAGCAAACCTATGCTTCTTATGAATCCATGAAAAAACTTGCCAGGGAATTGGGTGCCGATTACATGCTTATTGGAAATCTTAATTCCATTAGAGACGAATCACTTACCGGGAAAACCTATACAATGTACTACACGACTAATCTTGAACTCATTGATATTGAGACAAACGAAAAAGTGTGGATAGGTAATAAGAAAATCAAGAAACTTGTGAAGCGTGGAATATTTCGTCAATAATTGCCAATTGAATTTTCATCTATTGGATGCTGAATGTTGAAAAAATTTGATACTATTTATCAATTTCAATTTCTTCATTATGTACTTCAATTTGTAAACCAGATTATTGGCAAGATACTTTTGTTAATTGTTTTCCTGATAACTATTTACTGAAACTACATTTCCAGATCTCGATTCCTTATATTGATATGATGAAAGATCACTTAAAAGTGTTTCTTATCTTTAAGTGACATTATATTAAAAAATATTACGCTGAATATGAGTTTACTGGATCATAAAGCCCTTTACACAGATTTTTATGAACTGACTATGGCTCAGGGTTACTTCCTGTCCGGGAGATCAGAAGCAACGGCCAGTTTTGATTATTTTTTTCGCAAGAATCCTTTTGATGGTGGTTATGTAATATTTGCCGGATTAAGTGACCTTCTACCCTATCTTGAGAATTTTACGTTTAATAAAGAAGATATTGAATACCTGGATTCCCTTGGTTTTAACAAAGAATTTTTGGGATATCTGAAAAATTTTCAATTCAAAGGGGAAATATTTGCTCCCAAAGAGGGGGAAGTCGTTTTTCCCACTGAAACCGTTGTTCGGGTAAAGGGAAATATTATCGAGACACAGATCGTCGAAACACTGCTTTTAAACATTCTTAATTTTGAATCACTTATAGCAACCAAAGCGTCAAGAATTCGTCAGGTGGCCGGTGATCGTAAATTTATCGATTTTGGATTGCGGCGTTCTCAGGGATGGGGTGGTATTCAGGCCAGTAAAGCATCTATTGTAGGCGGAGCGGATGCCACATCCAATGTATATGCGGCTTATGAATATGATATTGAACCTTCCGGTACACAGGCCCATTCATGGATTCAATCGTTTGATGATGAATTAACGGCATTCCGACAATTTGCCGAGTTTTATCCTGACAATTGTGTCCTTCTCGTCGATACGTATAACACACTCAACAGCGGCGTTCCTAATGCCATCAAAGTTGGAAAAGAACTGGAAAAAAAAGGTCATAAGTTACTGGGAATACGCCTTGACAGTGGTGACCTCGCCTATTTGAGTCGTAAGGCACGTAAAATGCTCGATGATGCCGGTTTAAAGTATGTCAAGATTGCCGCTTCTAATCAACTGGACGAATACCTGATAAAAAGCCTTATAGACCAGGAAGCCCCCATCGATCTTTTTGGTGTTGGGACACGTTTGGTTACCGCATACGACTGCCCGGCTCTGGATGGAGTTTATAAATTGAGCATGATAAATAATCGTCCAAAACTCAAGGTTTCGGAAAATATCACCAAGGTTAATTTACCCGGTGTGAAAAAGGTTATGCGTGTGTATCATAATGAAGGATACTTTTATGGAGACGGTGTCATGCTGGATACGGAAGATGAATTGACTAAGATATTTCATCCGCATTTTCCCGAAAAAAATGTTGATGTCAGTCAATTTAAAAAAGAAGAAATATTGCATAAAGTAATGGAAAAGGGAAAGATAAAAGCTGATTTGCCGTCCCCTAATGAAAGTGCACAGTATGCTAAGCAACGCTTATCCCAACTCCAAAAAGAACATCGTAGATTTGAAAATCCACATATTTATAAAGTAGGATTGAGTGAGAAGCTAATGAATACCAGAAATGAACTTTTGAACATAGCTAAAAAATCCGAGGTACAGTGATCATGATTGCATTATTAGTTGTTGACGTACAAAATGATTTTTGTCCCGGAGGGGCATTAGCAATCCCTGATGGAGATAAGATTATTCCTGTTATCAATAAGTTAATTCTTGAATTTGACCACGTATTACAAACCCAGGATTGGCATACTTTGCATGATAGTTCATTTGCTTCCTCACATGAAGGAAAAGAGCCATATGAAACGATTAATATGTATTACGGTGAACAAATACTCTGGCCCGATCATTGTGTTCAAGGCAGCAGAGGTGCCAATTTTCATAAAGATCTGAATGCAACAAAGACCGAACTCATTATCCGCAAAGGGTTTCATCAGGAAATCGATTCATATTCCGCCTTTTTTGAAAATGACCATAAGACTATGACAGGTTTAACCGGGTACTTGCGTGAACGTGATATCAACCGTTTATACATGGCAGGATTGGCAACCGATTTTTGTGTAAAATGGTCAGCGGTTGATGGTATCAAACAAGGTTTTGAAGTCGTTGTCATAGAGGATGCTGTCAGGGGTATCGATATTGATGGATCTGTTGCAGCTGCCTGGGAAGAAATGGAACAAATAGGTGTCAAGAAAATTCATTCAAATGAAATTTTAAGCGATTTAGACTGACTCTTGCCTCAAAACAATTACACTTCTTTTAGAACATTCGATTATATAATAATTGGGGCCGGATTAGCCGGTTTAAGCCTGGCCGATTCTCTTGTTACCAAGGGTTGTGATATTGCTGTAATAGATAAAAAAGGTATCGGCGGCGGAGCATCCGGTATTCCCATTGGTATGGCAGATCCGGCGGCCTCCAGGAATGCCAACCTGTATTGGGAAACGGAAAAATGCTATGATACTACACTTGCAAATCTTAACAAACTGCGTGAATACAGCAAGAAACCATTTTTCAAGATTACAGGTGTGTTGCGTCCCGGTATAACCCACAAAAGAGGCGTTTCCCTTGAACGTTCATTTCATAGACAGGATTGGCCGGATGGCTGGTGTGAGTGGAAGACGGAAGAAATGATTAAGGAGATGTCTCCCGAGGTCTACTGTGTTTATGGTGGACTTTGGCACCCCAACAGCATCGCCGTTGCCATACCTGAATATTTAGAAGCGTATCATGCCTATTTGAAACAACAAGACGTATCATCTTATATCATCGAAGATTATATATTGAAACAGCAGGATAATTTTTGGATCATTCAAAATCATGACCTGGAATTAGTAACCAAAAATATTGTCTTTGCCACCGGAGCCGATACGCTTGATATCAGTTACTGGGCGAAATTGCCCATACACCCGGTAAAAGGTCAGGTTGCAATGTTTAAAGTTCCCGATCCCCTGCCCTTTTCTTTTTCATTATCTGGTAATGGATATATTGGCAGAATAGAAGATCAGAAGTTTATCGTTGGCAGTACCTATGAACATGACTTTACTCACAGGGAACCTGATGAATACGGACGGAAATATTTAACACGCAAATTAAAACAGTCATTACCCGGAATTGCTGAAAAAGCGCAAATAATAGGACAATGGGCAGAAGTACGGGCATCAACACCTAATCGACTTCCTATCCTGGGTACTCATCGTTCATATCCTTCTTTGCATATCATAACCGGGATGGGTTCCAAAGGATTACTCTACTCAAAATATACTGCTGATTTAATGGCTGATTACCTGTTAGAAGGTGTTCCCCTAAAAAAGGAGATTGATGTAGAGAGGATCTACCGGCGCTTTCGCAAGCAGAATTTAAACTGATTTTATTTCTTAGGTACACATAAACAGTCATATCAAAAGAAGTGATTACCTTGTGCCGGGTAAAATCACCTTACTTACCAAGCTTTGATAACGCTGCTAATGCAGCGTTGTAACCACACATTCCATGTACACCCCCCCCGGGTGGTGTAGATGAAGAACAAATGTATAATCCCTCTCTATCAGTAGCATATGGTATCCATTTCCTGACAGGCCGGGTAAATAACTGCTTAATGTCTTGTACACCACCGTTAATATCGCCTCCAATATAATTGGCATTATAAGCCTGGAAATCAGATGTATTCATTTTATGCCGTTTTATAATGGTATCTTTAAAACCGGGTGCAAAGCGCTC
>Ga0102962_1000651_pt1 | contig 15463 bp, 10 predicted proteins | sample SalPonF2_C_D2_MG_FD_84519 | JGI IMG/M metagenome (GOLD analysis project Ga0102962, IMG submission 84519) | Salt pond soil microbial communities from South San Francisco under conditions of wetland restoration - Salt Pond MetaG SF2_C_D2_MG ...
CTTCGGCTCGGCGTTCGCTCGTTCGGCGTCCCGCTACGCGCGACGCCTGGCTCACGCGTCGCCTTCGGCTCGGCGTTCGCTCGTTCGGCGTCCCGCTACGCGCGACGCCTGACCCGCATCTCGACGGGCCCGTCCGGGCGGAGGGTGACGGAGGGCGCAAACGAGAGCCCTTCGAGGGGTTCGACCTCCCAGTCGCGGACGACGGTCGCGAGCGCGAGGCGGGCCTCCTGCAGGGCGAAGCCGTCGCCGATGCACCGGCGGGGGCCGCCGCCGAACGGGAACCACGCGAACTTCGGGAGGCCGTCGCGGAACGCGTCCGTCCAGCGCTCCGGCCGGAAGCCCGTCGGGTCGTCGTACCACCGCGGGTCCCGGTGGACGACCCACTGGTGGAGGCCGACAGTCGTCCCGGGATCGATCCGGTAGCCGCCGAGTTCGTCCGCTTCGCTCGCCTCGCGGATGACCTGCCAGACGGGCGGGTAGAGACGTAGCCCCTCCGTCACCGTCCGCTCGGTGTACGACAGGGCCGAGAGGTCGTCGAAGCTCGGCGTTCGGTCGCCGAGCACGCCGTCGACCTCCGCCTGGAGTCGCTCGCGGGCCCCGTCGTAGCGTCCGAGCGCGTGGAGCGTGTACGTGAGCGTCAGCGCCGTGGTCTCGTGGCCCGCGAGCAGTATCGTCACGATCTGGTCGCGGATCTGCTCGTCCGTGAGCGGCGCGCCCGTGTGGTCGCTCGCGTCGAGGAGGATGCTCAGCACGTCGTCGCCCGCGGGGTCGCCGCCGCTCTCGCGGTGCGCGTCGATCACGCTGTCCACGACGTCGTCGAGGATCGCCTGGGCCTCGAAGAACCGCTGGTTTCCGGGCGTCGGGAGCCAGCGCGGCACCTGCACGGGCCGTCGCGTCCGCGCCGCCTGGTCGTCCATGAGGTCCTCGAGCGCGTCCGCGATGGCGCCCTCCTCCTCCCGAATGTCGACGCCGAAGAGCGCCCGCGCGGCGATCTCGACGGTGAGTTGCATCGCGTCCTCGTGGACGTCACGCACCTCGCCGTCCGTCCAGGACTCGAGCATCCGCTCCGTGTACTCGGCCATGACGTCCGCGTAGCGCTCGAGCATCCGCGGGTAGAACGCCGGCCGGAGGGCGTGGTGTTGCGCGCGCCAGAACTCCCCCTCGCTCGTGAGGAGACCGCTCCCGAGGGTCGGGCGCAACGACTCCTGGAACCGCTCGCCCTTCTCGTAGCCCTGGTTGTTCTGCGCGAGGACGTGCTCGACGAGTGCGGGGTCGGTGACCTGCACGATCTCGGCCGTCCCGACCTCGTAGCGCGCGATCGAACCGTACTCGCGCGCGACCTCGGTGACGAAGCGGAGCGGGTCGGCGGCGAACGAGCGCGTGCTCCCGACGAAGGGGTCGCCCTCGGGGCCCGGGATGGCCCCGATCGACTCGGACATGCTCCCCGATTGGCTCCCGCCGACCTAACCGGTAGTGCCGGAATAAACCGGCAGTTTAAGGCTCACTGGTCGGGCGATCGGCGACGAGTGCGGGGAGGACGCGCGCCTCTAGCTTCCGGAGGTGCTCGGAGGTCGTGGAGACGGCGAGGTCGAGGGCGTCCGCGACGTCGTCGACCGTGGCGGCCCGCGGCGTCGCGTAGTACCCGGCCTCGACGGCGGCGGCGAGCACGTCGCGCTGTCGGTCGGTGAGGCGCTCGCGGAGGTCCGCCTCGCCCGGGGCGTACTCGGCGAGTCGATCCACGCGGAGGGCTTCGCGTACGTCCGCCGGGAGGGCGGCCGCCGCCGCGCTGATGCGCTCGGCGGGCCCGACCAGTCGGACGGTGACGCGGGCGGCGTCGAAGCCGACGGGCGCGTCCAGCAGGAGGCGGTGGGTCTCGAGCAGGTCGAGGAGCGCGGCGGCCCGCGCTCCCGGCCGCAGGTGGACGTAGAGCGCGTGATCGTCCACGACCGCGTGGTCGATCGTCCGGCCGTCCGTCTCGAGGACGTCGTCGAGCGCGGGCGCGACGGGCTCTGCGAACCGGCAGAGCTCCACGACGGTACCGTCCCGGAGGACGCGGACGTTCCGGAGCGACCCCCGCTGGCCGCCGTCGTCGGGGACGATGCCGTCCTCGCCGCCGCCGGAGCGGGCCAGCGTCACGCTGAGGCGTTTCACGACGCGGGCGTAGGCGCTGGAGCGCCATGAATCCGGCCGCCCCCGCGGGTGCCGGCGAAGGTTGCCGTAACTGCCGTGCATATCCCTCTACGAGAATATGCATACGGTACATGAGCGACGAGGACGACCGGCGGTTCGACACCCGGACCGTCCACGCCGGCCAGCGGCCGGACCCGGCCACCGGCGCGCGCGCACTCCCCATCTACCAGACGACCTCGTACGCCTTCGACGACGCAGCGCACGCCGCCGACCTCTACGCGCTCGAGGCCGAGGGCGACGTCTACGCCCGGATCTCCAACCCGACGGTCGCCGCGCTCGAGGAGCGCCTCGCCAGCCTCGCGGGCGGCGCGGGCGCCGTCGCGACCGCCTCCGGCATGGCCGCCCTCGACGCCGCCACGTTCGTCCTCGCGGGCGCGGGCGACAACGTCGTCTCCGCCTCGGCCATCTACGGCGGCACCCGGACCTACCTCTCGGGCACCGCGGGTCGCCGCGGCGTCGAGGCCCGCTTCGTCGACACGCTCGACCTCGACGCCTACCGCGCGGCCATCGACGAGGAGACGGCGTTCGTCCACCTCGAGACCGTCGGCAACCCCGCGCTCCTCGTCCCCGACATCGAGGCCGTCGCCGAGGTCGCCCACGCGCACGGCGCGCCGCTCGTCGTCGACAACACGTTCGCCACGCCCGCGCTCTGTCGGCCGCTCGAGCACGGCGCGGACGTCGTCTGGCACTCCACGACGAAGTGGATCCACGGCGCCGGCACGACCCTCGGCGGCGTCGTGATCGACGGCGGCGCGTTCGACTGGGACCCCGAGCGCCACCCCGAGATCGCAGGCGAGAACCCCGCCTACCACGGCCTCTCGCTCGCCGAGCGCTTCCCGGACGCCCCGATGGCGGCCGCCACCCGACTGCGAGGCACGCGGACCCTCGGGAACGCCCAGCACCCGTTCGACGCCTGGCACACCGCCCAGCGACTCGAGACGCTCTCCCTCCGGATGGAGCGGCACTGCGAGAACGCCCAGGTCGTCGCCGAGTACCTCGACGACCACGCGGACGTCGCCTGGGTGAACTACCCGGGTCTCGCGTCCCACGAGACGCACGCCGACGCACGCAAGTACCTCGACGGCGGATACGGTGGTATGGTGACGTTCGGGCTGGAGGGCGGCTACGCGGCCGGCGAGCGCTTCTGCGAGTCCGTCGAACTGGCCTCCTTCCTCGCGAACGTCGGCGACGCGAAGACGCTCGTCATCCACCCCGCGAGCACGACGCACGCTCAACTGAGCCCGACCGAACAGCGCGAGAGCGGCGTCACGCCCGACACGGTGCGCCTCTCCGTCGGCGTCGAGGACCCCGCCGACCTCCTCGCCGACCTCGACGGGGCGATCCGGGAGGCGGCGACGTGACCGGCGGTCGCCGCGAGGGCGCAGTCGACCTCGGCGCGTTCGCGTTCGAGCGCGGCGGCGAACTCGACCTGGAGGTGGCCTACGCCGAGTACGGCGACCCGGCCGACCCGACCGTGCTCGTCTGCCACGCCCTCACCGGGAGCCAGTACGTCGCCGGCCCCGCCCCCGAGGGCGTCAGCGGGCAGGCCGCCGGCTGGTGGGACGCCGTCGTCGGTCCCGGCAAGCCCGTCGACACGGACGAGTACCACGTCGTCTGCGCGAACGTTCCCGGGTCGTGCTACGGCACCACCGGGCCCGCGAGCGAGGGGCCGGACGGCGAGCCCTACGGCCCCGACTTCCCGTCCGTCACGGTCGGCGACTGGACGCGCTCGCAGGCCCGCCTCCTCGACGAACTCGGCGTCGACGCCCTCCACGCCGTCGTCGGCGGGAGCGTCGGCGGCATGAACGCGCTCGACTGGGCGAGGCGCTACCCCGACCGCGTCGAACGGGTCGCCGCCGTCGCGACGAGCCCTCGCCTCGACGCGCAGTGCCTCGCGCTCGACACCGCCGCGCGCCGCGCCATCACGACCGACCCGAACTACGGCGACGGCGACTACTACGGCGGCCCCGAACCAGACGAGGGCCTCGCGGTCGCCCGGCGCATCGGCCACGCGATGTACCTCTCGAAGGACTCGATGGACGACCGCTTCGGCCGTCGGATCGCGGAGCGCCAGCCGACCGAGCGCGAGGACCCGAGCGCGGACTCGTTCCCCTACCGGGACGTCGCCTCTTACCTCGACTACAACGCCGAGCGCTTCACGGAGCGCTTCGACGCGAACAGCTACCTCTACCTCCTCCGCGCGCTCGACGAGTACGACCTCGCCGACGGGTACGACTCGGACGCGGACGCCCTCGCCGGCTTCGAGGGGGAGGCGCTCGTCCTCTCCTTCACGGGCGACTGGCACTTCCCCGTGGAGGCGGGCGACGTCCTCGCGGAGGCGTTCGAGTCGACGCCCGGCCCGGTCGCCCACCGCGTCGTCGACAGCGACTACGGCCACGACGCCTTCCTCGTCGAGACGGAGCACGTCGGCCCGCCGCTCCGCACGCTCCTCGACCGCGGCGCGGACGCCGTCGCGACGAGCGCCCCCTCGCGGGACGCCGCGTCCGACTATCCCCGGGTCTGTACGGGACTGCTGCCCGACGCCTGAGTACGACCCCGTCGGTTTGGTGCCGCGGCCCGAGGGTGGCCGCCATCGATGCGCGGCCCGAGCGAATGCCCGTTTCAAGGGGATTCAGCCTCCCTCCCCCCATTCCGCTCTCTGATACTGGGAGCCGTAGTTTTATTATCCGCCAATATATACCACCCGTCATGTTTAGGGGAGGTCGTCGGAAATCGCGTTCCGGCACGACGTCAGAACGATCGAACGCCCGGTTGCCGAGCGTCCTGCGCGGAGGGCTAGGTTCGGGACACGATCGACGTCGGCAGATCGCCGGGACGGCGCTCGTCCTCGCGATCGTCTGCGGTCTCGTGCTCTCCGCAGTGCCCGCGAGCGCCGTCTCCTCCGGCGGCGGGACCGCCTCGGTGACGAAGCCAGCGGGCATCGCGTACAGCGGCGGGACGACGGGGACCCTCAACGGGACCGTCAAGAACGAGAGCGGCACGCCGATCGGGAACGCCTACGTCAAGGCGTACAACACCTCACAGGGCTTCTCGGCCCACATGCGGACGTTCGCGAACGGGACCTACGAGTTCCACAACGTCCCCGCCGGCGTTCAGATCCACATGCAGGTCAACAAGACCGGCTACCTGACCCAGTACCCGTTGATCTTGAGCGTCACCGCGAGCACGACGACGACGAAGAACGTCACGCTCTCGCCGGCCGCCTACATCACCGGGACGGTTACCGACACCAACGGGAACCCCGTCTCCTCTGTTAGCGTCGTGGCCAATAACACCACGACTCCCTACCCGGCGGGCGGGACAACGACGAACCAGGCTGGGTCGTACTCGATCGCGGTGCCGAACGGGACGTACGACGTGAAGGCCACACACCAGTACTACAGTCCGGGCACGAACACGTCCGTTACGGCGAAGGTCGGGTCGCCGGGCACGGCCAACCCACGACTCGCGCCGACGTACTCACAGGTGACGTTCTCCGGGACGGTCGTGAACCGGAGCGGTGCTCCGGTCTCCGGCGCGACCGTGACGGCGGTGAACTTCAGCGTCGGGGAGTCCTTCACGACCACGACGAGCGGGACGGGGGCATTTTCGCTGACGGTGCCCAAGGGCCACCTCACTTCGGCGACGGCGACCGCGTCGGGCTACACCACGGCGTCTAACTCCTCCATAGTCGCGCCGCTGACGGGCACGAAGTTCACGATATTCAAACCCGGGTTCGTCAACGGGACCGTCACGGGCCCGAGCGGTAACTCGCTCCAGGGCGCCACGGTGAACGTGTTGAACAGCACGACGGGACAGTTCGTGGACTACACCTCGACGAACTCGTCGGGGTGGTACTCGCTCGACGTGCCGAACGGGACGTTCACCGTCGGGGTGAAGCCGACGAACTACCCGAACGTCTACAACGACAGCGTCCCGGTGCAGACGGGGCAGACGACGACCCTCGACGTCCAGGCCCCGCAGCGAGGTTACGTGAACGGCACGCTCACGGATCCGAACGGCAACCCGGTCAGTAACGTCCGCGTGTCCGCCTACCCGCTCAACGGCGGCTACGCCGTCGGCTCCAACAAGACGAACGCGACCGGGGCGTTTTCGCTCATCGTGCCCGGCGGCACGTGGTACGTCTCCGCGCGGCCCTCCGGCTACCCGACCGTGTCCAACGGGTCCGTCGCCGTCCAGACGGGACAGACGACGGCCCTCGATCTCCACCTCCAGCAGTCCGGCCACATCACCGGGACGGTGTCGGTGCCGTCGGGCGGCAACCCCAGCGGGATCACGGTGAACGCCATCGATTCCTCGTTCACGCACTTCGCGTACGATCAGACCGACGGGAGCGGACACTTTTCCCTCTCGGTCCCGAACGGGACGTACCGGGTGTGGACGCAGTCGAGCGGCTACGCGGACGACCACACCACCGGCGTTAACGTCGCCGCCGGCGGGTCAACCAGCGTCTCGCTGGCGGTCACCCAGCCCGCGTACATCAACGGGACCGTCACGAGTCAGGCCGGGAACAGCGTTCAGCGGGACTTCGTGGTGGCGCGCGGCAGCGGCGGGGTGTTCCACGCACAAGCGAGCGGGAGCGGCCACTACAGCATCCTGGTCCCGTCGGGCGACTACCAGGTGAGCGTGATCGCGAAGGGCGAGTCGACGCCCGCCCAGTCGATCAGCGGACTCAGCGCGGGGCAGACGGCGAACCGCGACTTCACGCTGAAGCCGTCGGCCGTCACCGCGAAGTCGGTGCACGTCGTGAGCGGGCCGTTCAACGGCCAGACGAGTAAGCTCGGCGTCAACGCCACCGTTCGGGGCGGGGTCCTCGAGGTCTACCTGACGAACGCCGACTTCACCTCGAATCCGTCCCCGACGATGCCGAACGACCTCACCTCCCTCGGCGTGAGGGACAACACGAAGTTCCGGATCAACGTCACGGTCGAGAACTTCGATCCGAACTCGCTGTTCTGGGCGGGGAAGAACGTCAGCTGGTCGGCCGACCCGTCCGCGCCGGGCAACAAGACGAACGTCACGATCACGGCGACGCCGGCCAACCTGCAGGGCGAGAACGGGAAGCCGATCGGGCCGCTCCTCCAGCAGGACCCGGCCAACGTCCGCTGGAAGTCCGGCCAGAACGACGTCGCGGCCTACGGATGGAACCGGACGGTCTACCTCGGCCTGATGAACCTCTCGAAGGCGCTCGGGCCCAACTCCGCGGACCTCGCCGGCACGACCGTCACGACGAACGCGCAGACGTTCTCCCTGCCGACGCTCACGAACAACGCGCTCCGGGTGTGGGTGGCCGCGCCGCACCGGACCACCACCGGGGCGGTCCACACGGGGTTCTACCGGGCGTTTATCCCCAACTCGCAGCTCAACGCCTGGGGAATCACGGACCCGCAGTCGCAGCTAACCGCGCGCTACGCGGGTAGTACGGCCAACTTCAGCGTCGACACCTCGCCGGCGGGCGGCGTCTGGATCGACATCAAGAACATCCACTACTCCGCGGGCTACGTCGACATCCAGTCGACCAACAGCGGGAACCAGCAGTCGGGCCACCCCGTCCAGCACTGGTTCGCCCCGACCAGCACGTCGTCCACGACGTCGTCGACGTCGTCCACGTCGACCAGCGCGACGTCCACGACGCAGACGTCGACGGCATCGAGCACGTCCACGACGCATACCTCGACGCGGACGCCGACGGCGACGAGCACGTCAACCTCGTCGTCGACGTCCTCCGGGACGTCCAGCTCGTCCGAAAGCTCGGCCGGGAGTTCCCCGGGCTTCGGCGTCCTGGTCGCCCTCGTCGCGGCCCTCGCGGCGGTCGCTGCGACGCGGTGGCGGCGCGCACCGTAACGCCGGCCCAACCCCGAGGGGCGGGTACGCTGGCTCCCGTCGCGCTCGTCCCGGAACGGCCGCTCCCGCAGGGGGGTCCCTCGTAGCCGGGGCGACGGACGCGGTCGTCTACAGCAGTCCGTCCTCTTCGAACACCCGCGTCAACCGGCCCATCGTCGCGACGACGACGTCGCAGTGCGGGCGCACGGCGGGCTTGGGGACGAACCCGATCGAACAGCCCGCGACCTGCAGCATCGGGAGGTCGTTCGCGCCGTCGCCGACGGCGACGGTGTCCGCGATGTCCGTCCCCGTCTCCTCGCAGAGCGCCCGCAGGGCCTCGTCCTTCGTGCCCTCGATGAGCGGGCCCTCCGCGCCGCCGGTCAACTGGCCGTCCGCGACGGGGAGGTCGTTGGCGATCAGGTGGTCGACGGAGGCGCCCTCGCGAGCGAGCGCGGCCTCGACGCCCGGCGTGAACCCGCCGGTCAGGATGGCGGTCGCGTGCCCGGCGTCGTTCAGCGCGCGGACGACCTCGGCCGCGCCCTCGCGGAGGGCGACCTGCTCGTAGGCGGCCCGGGCCTTCGCCTCGGGGAGGCCCTCGAGGAGGGCGGCGCGCTCGTAGAGCGACTCCGCGTAGGAGAGTTCGCCGCGCATCGCCCGGGTCGTGATCTCCTCGATCCGCTCGGCGACGCCGTACTGCTCGCCGAGCAGCACCATCATCTCCGAGTCCGAGAGCGTGCCGTCGAAGTCGAACGCGACCAGCGTCATTCTCGTCTCCCCCTTGGCGGCGGCACCCCTATCCGCTTTCCGTTCGCGAGGCAGACCGCGCGGCAGTCGACGAGTGTGCTGCGTCAGGCGTCCGTCGTCCGGCGTTCGTCGTTAGGCGTCCGCCATCCGCCGTCCGCCATCCGCCGTCCATCGTCTACGTCCACGCCCCCCATCCGACGTCCACGCCTCCCATCCGACGTCCGTCTATTCCCCCGGACGCCTGGGACGTCGTCGTCCGCATGCGAAAAGGGTTAATGGTGCGGATGGGCTTTCTCTCGTCATGAAGGTACTCGTCACGGACCCGATCGCGGACGCCGGTCTCGACGTGCTCCGCGAGGCGGGCCACGATGTCGTCACCGCATACGACGTGGAGGGCGAGGCGCTCTTCGACGCCGTCTCGGACGCGAACGCGCTGGTCGTCCGCTCCGGGACGGAGGTCGACGAGGCGCTCTTCGCCGCCGCGCCCGACCTCGTCATCGTCGGCCGCGCCGGCATCGGCGTCGACAACATCGACATCGACGCCGCCACCCAGCACGGCGTCATCGTCGCGAACGCCCCCGAGGGCAACGCCCGCGCGGCCGCCGAGCACACCGTCGCGATGGCGTTCGCGGTCGCGCGCTCCATCCCGCAGGCGCACGCCCGCCTGAAGCAGGGCGAGTGGGCGAAGGGCGACTACCTCGGCACCGAGGTCAACGGCAAGACGCTCGGCGTCGTCGGCCTCGGTCGGGTCGGCCAGGAGGTCGCGAAGAAGTGCGCCTCGCTCGGCATGGACCTCGTCGCGTACGACCCCTACATCGGCGAGGACCGGGCCGAGCGCATCGGCGCCGAACTCGTCTCCATCGACGAGTGCCTCGAGCGCGCGGACTTCCTCACCATCCACGTTCCCCTCACGCCGGAGACGGAGGGCCTGATAGACGAGGAGGCGCTCGCGAACCTCGAGGACGGCTACCTCGTCAACTGCGCGCGCGGCGGCATCGTCGACGAGGACGCGCTCGCCGAGGCCGTCGACGACGGCGTGCTGAAGGGCGCCGCCCTCGACGTCTTCGCCGACGAGCCCCTCCCGTCCGACAGCCCGCTGCTCGCCGTCGACGGCGTCGTCGTCACGCCGCACCTCGGCGCGTCCACGGAGGCCGCCCAGGAGAACGTCGCGGTCACCACCGCCGAACAGGTCGTCGCCGCGTTCCGCGACGAGCCGGTGCTGAACGCTCTGAACGCGCCCTCCGTCGACGAGTCCGTCTTCCCGCGCATCGAGCCGTACGTCGGCCTCGCGGAGACCGCGGGCAAGGTCGCGGCCCAGCTGTTCGGCGACCGCTTCGATCGCATCGAGGTCGCCTACGCGGGAGAGATAGCCGCCGAGGACGTCGACCTCGTCACGGCGAGCGCTCAGAAGGGCGTCTTCGAGCCGCTCGAGTGGCAGGTGAACGCCGTGAACGCCCCGCGCGTCGCCGAGGAGCGCGGCATCGAGGTCACCGAGACGAAGACCCTGAGCTCGGAGGACTTCCAGAGCCTCGTCACCGTCACGGTCGGCGACGGCGAGGACGAACTCGCCGTCTCCGGCACCCTCTTCGCGGGCGACGACCCCCGTCTCGTCTCCATCGACGGCTACCGCGTCGACGCCATCCCGCACGGTCACATGCTCGTCGCGCGCAACCGGGACGAACCCGGCGTCATCGGGCTCATCGGCACCGTCCTGGGCGAGCACGCAGTCAACATCGCGGGGATGTTCAACGCCCGCGAGACCGACGGCGGCGAGGCGCTCACCGTCTACAACCTCGACGACGCCCTCCCCGACGAGGCCCGGGCCGAACTCGAGGCCGACGGCCGCATCACCGAAATCAAGGAGATCGAACTGAACGGCACCTGAGCGTCGCTGCCTGCCGACTCAGACGAGCGTCGCGTCGAGTTCGATCTCCGCGCCCGCGAAGAGCCGCGACACGGGGCAGTTCTCCTTCGCATCGGTCGCGATTTCGGCGAACTCCTCCGCGTCTATCTCCGGCGCCTCGACCGCCGTCTCGAGCACGATCCGGGTGATCGACCCCTCTTCGAGGTGGACGTGCGCGCGCGTGTTGACCCGCTCCGGTTCGAAGCCCGCCTCGGCGAGCCCGTTCGCGAGCGCCATCGAGAAGCAGCCCGCGTGGGCGGCGCCGAGCAGCTCCTCCGGGTTCGTCCCCTCGCCGCTCTCGAAGCGCGAGACGTACGTGTACGGCCCCTCGTAGGCGCCGTCGCCGACCGTCATCGTTCCCGTTCCGTCGCGCAGGTCGCCCTCCCAGGTCGCCTCCGAGGTCCTCACTGGCATGGTGCGTGTTACCGTACGGTCGCCGACGGCAAAAGCGCCCGGCCCGCCCCTACAGGACCTCGAGGACGCCCTCGGTGTCGGCCGGAACCGGCGTCGGTTCCGCGCCCGCCGCGGCCGCGGCGGCCGGGTCCTTCAGCAGGTGGCCGGTCGTGAGGCAGACGACCCGCTCGTCCGCGTCGACCTCGCCCGACGCGCGGAGCTTCTTCAGCCCGGCCACGGAGGCCGCCGAGGCGGGTTCGACGCCGACGCCGTCGCGGGCGAGCGCGCGCTGGGCGTCCGTGATCTCCGCGTCCGTGACCGCGACCGCGGTCCCGCCCGTCGCGCGGATCCCCGGGAGCGCCTTCGGCGCGTTCACCGGGTTCCCGATCCTGATGGCCGTCGCGATCGTCTCCACGTCCTCCCAGCGCCGGACCGACTCCCGGCCCTCGCGAACGGCCTCCACCATCGGCGCGGCGCCCTCGGCCTGCACGCCCGTCAGGGCCGGCATCTCCCCCTCCGCCATCTCGCCGGCCTCGACGAGTTCGCGGAACGTCTTGTAGAGCGCGGCCGTGTTCCCCGCGTTCCCCACGGGGAGGACGATCCGATCCGGCCACTCGCCCGTCGCCTCGCGCGACTGCTCGAGGATCTCGAGGCCGATCGTCTTCTGTCCCTCCAGGCGGAAGGGGTTGATCGAGTTCAGGAGGTAGGCCTCCCCGCGGTCGGCGAGGTCCGCGACGACGTCGAGGCACGCGTCGAAGTTCCCGTCCACCTCGAGGATTCGCGCGCCGTGGAGGGCGGCCTGCGCGACCTTCCCCGCCGCGACCTTCCCCGCCGGCAGGAGGACGAGTACCTCCGTGCCGGCCCGCGCGCCGTAGCACGACAGCGACGCGGACGTGTTCCCCGTCGAAGCGCACGCGAGGCGCTCGACGCCGAGGCGTTCTGCGACCTTCACGCCGACCGTCATCCCGCGGTCCTTGAACGCCCCCGTCGGGTTCATTCCCTCGTGCTTCACGCGGAGGTCCGCGACGCCGACGTCCGCCTCGATGCGCGGGACCGTGTAGAGCGGCGTGTTCCCCTCGCGGATCGAGACGCCCTCCTCGAGCGGGAGCGCGTCCGCGTAGCGCCAGACGCCGACGCCCTCGAAGTCGTCGAACGTCGGGTACTCCTCGTAGCGGACCTCGAGGAGGCCGTCGCACGCCGGACATCGGTAGACGACGTCGTCGTAGGGCGCGAGCGTCTCGCCGCACTCGATGCAGGTGAGCCAGACGCCGTCCGTGGACTCGGCCGGCGTCTCGCCGCCGAGCGTCAGGTCTGCCATGTGCGTGCCTGGGAGGGCGACAACCAAATAGGGGACGGAGACGGACGCGGCGCGCCTCGCCAGGTCGCTCCCCGTTCGTCCGTTCGGCGAAGCCTCCGGCTTCGCTTCGCTCGCGCCTCGCCGCCGGCTCAGCGCTCGCGTGTTCCGAGACCCCTCGCTTCGCTCGGGCTCTCGTGACTCACGGGTCGCGTCGCTCCCCGTTCGTCCGTTCGGCGAAGCCTCCGGCTTCGCCTATTCCACGTACGCCCCGAGCAACCTCCGCTCGGCCTTGCGGATGTGCTGGTGGAAGGTCGCCGAGGAGACGCCCATCGTCTCCGCGAGCTCCTCCGCGGTGCTGTCCCGGGGCCACTCGAAGTAGCCGCCGTAGAAGGCCGTCTCGAACGCGACGCGCTGGCGCTCCGTCAGGTCCTCGTACGCGTCGAGGAGCGGCCCGTTCGGCCCGCCCTCCCGGGTCGTCGAGCGCTGCGATCGGAGTTCGGCGTCCGGGACCGCCTGACGGACCGCCCGCGTCGCCGTCCGGAGGTCGACGCCCTGCGGGAACTCCGCCGTGACGCGCATCTCGCCGTCCGCGAGCGTCACCGCGGTCAGTCGGCCACCGAGGTCGGCGACGGCCGCCGTCATGGGCGCGTCCGTCGAGGTCGCCTCCAGCAGGACGTCCCCGTCGCGCTCGCCGACCACCCGGGTCAGGTCGTAGAAGTCCGTCCGCTCGAAGGCGCCGACCGCGGTCTCGCGGTCGAGTCCGAACACGCGGACGTAGTGGACGTACTCGCCGTCGTCCGTCGGGACCGTCCCCTCGAACTCGAAGCGGCCGTCGCCGGGGACGTCGACGGTCTCGGCGCCGGACGTCGTGGCGTACTCGACCTGCACGACCCGGTCGCTCAACAGCGCGGCCCGTCGGTCGAGCGCCGCGATGGCGTGTCCGATCGTCGTGCCGAGGCGCGCGAGCACCGTCCGCTCCTCCGTCTCGATCGCGTCCCGCCGCCGCGCGTGGACGACGAGGACGCCGTACGTGCCGCCCTCGTACGCGATGGGAACCGCGGCGGCCGTCCAGTCCGCTCCGCGTTCCGCGTCCTCCCCGTTCGCCGTCCCGGTCGTCGTCGCGCGCACCGACCCCTCGCGCAGGGCCGCCGTCGCCAACGACACGTCGTCGACGGGCGCATCGGACGTGCCCGCCGACGCGACGCGCGTGACCTCCGTGCCGGTCGTCCGACCGATCCAGGCCGCCGCGTAGGACCCATCGACGAGGCGCTCGGCGACTCGCTCCTCCACGCCGGACCGGCTCGTCTGCTCGACGACGGCGTGCGAGACGTCGCTCGCGACGTCGTACAGTTCGACGAGTTCGCCGAGTCGCTCGCGCTGTCGGCGCAGCTGCCGCTCGCGCTCCCGGCGGCGCGTGACGTCCCGCACGACGCCGACGCGGCCGCCGTTCGAGAACTGGCCGAAGCGGGCCTCGAGGACGCGCTCCTCGCCGCCGCTCTCGTGCGTGTAGGAGATGGTCGCGGAGTCGCGTTCCCCGTCGACGACCTCCTCGGCCAGCTGTCGGGCCTCCGCGAGCACGTCCTCCGACAGCACCTCCTCGACGGACCTGCCGCGGACGGCCTCGCGGTCGACGCCCATCAACTCGCAGTAGGCCCCGTTGACGAGCGAGAACCGCTCCTCGGCGTCGAGGGCGTAGACGCCGTCCCACACGGTCTCCAGGATGGTCTCGTGGCGCTCGAGTTGGCGCTCGCGTTCGACGCGCGCCGTGACGTCGCGGAAGTAGACGGAGAGCCCGGTCTCGGAGGGGTAGGCGTTCACCTCGAAGTCGGCGTCGAGCGGCTCGAACCGCGCGGTGAACGTCGCGGCCTCCTGCTCGGCCATCGCGCGCTCGTACTCCGTCTGGAACGTCGTCCCCAGGGCGGCGGGGAACGCCTCCCAGACGCTCGCCCCGCGGAGGTCGTCCGGCGACTGTTGGAGGAACCGCCCCGCCCGCTCGTTCACGTACGTGAACGTCCAGTCGTCGTCGAGCGCGAAGAAGCCGTCCGAGACGCGCTCGAGCGTCTCGTCGAGTTCGGCCTGGAGGCGCTGCTCGCGGGCCTTCAGCCGGGTGACGTCCTCGACGTAGCCCGAGAGCGTCCCGTCGTCGAGGCACTCTCCGCGCTCGCGAACCCAGCGCGTCTCGCCGCCCGCGGTCACGATGCGGTAGACGACGTCGTAGGTGCCGTCGGCGTCGAGCCCGGCGCGCACGTCCTCCCACATCGACGCCGCGTCCTCGTCGTGGACGACGTCGCGCCACGAGAGGTCTCCCGACTCGAAGGTCTCCCGGTCGTAGCCGCAGACGCGCGAGGCGCCGGAACTCACCGCGTCCAGCGGCCGCTCGGGCTCTCGTCGTCCGCGGTAGAGCATCTCCGGGAGCCGATCGACGGCCGGCTCCAGCTCGTCCCGTACCCGTCCCCCTTCGGTAGGCATCGCTTTCGACGTACGGTCCGAACTCGTAAAAACGGACGCCCGGCTCGTTACAGTAACTCGACGAGGATGCCCTTCTGGCCGTGCAGGCGGTTCTCGGCCTGCGCCCAGATGAGCTCGCGCTCCGACTCCATCACCGCGTCCGTGATCTCCTCGCCGCGGTGGGCGGGCAGACAGTGCATGACGGCCGCGTCGGGCGCGTGCGAGAGGAGCGCCTCGTTCAGCTGGAACCCCTCGAACTCCGCGAGCTTCCGCTCGCGCTGCTCCTCCTCGCCCATGCTCACCCAGACGTCCGTGTAGACGACGTCGGCGCCCGAGACGGCCTCCACGGGGTCGCGGGTCGTCTCGACCGCGCCGTCGAAGCCGCGGGCGCGAGCGAGGGTGTCGTCGTCGAACTCGTAGCCCTCGGGCGTCGCGGCGACCACGTCGATCCCCGCCATGGCCGCGCCGACGAGGAAGGACGACGCGACGTTGTTCGCGTCGCCGACCCACGCGACGGTCGCGTCCTCGAAGCCGCAGTGCTCGCGGATCGTCAGGAGGTCGGCGACCGTCTGGGCGGGGTGGGCCGAACTCGACAGGCCGTTGATGACGGGGACGTCCGCGTACTCGGCGAGTTCGAGCATGGA
>Ga0102962_1000654_pt1 | contig 15420 bp, 14 predicted proteins | sample SalPonF2_C_D2_MG_FD_84519 | JGI IMG/M metagenome (GOLD analysis project Ga0102962, IMG submission 84519) | Salt pond soil microbial communities from South San Francisco under conditions of wetland restoration - Salt Pond MetaG SF2_C_D2_MG ...
CGTCCTGACCCTGCCACTTGCGCGTCTCGACCGCACCCTCGAGGTACACCTTCGAGCCCTTGCGGAGATACTCGCTGGCTACCTCGGCGGTCTTGCCGAAAATCACGCACCGGTGCCACACCGTCTTCTCCTGGCGCTCGCCGCTCTGACGATCCTTCCAGGTCTGGGACGTTGCGACACGCAGGTTCGCGACACAGGTTCCTGACTGCGTATAGCGCACCTCGGGATCGGCACCCAAGTTGCCGATGATGATGTGCTTATTGACTCCTGACATGATGTTGCTCCTTTGAATGAAACATCAGTACCACTCGATTTCCGCCTCCTCATCGCGAGACGGATACCGATCCGATGGCCGGATACCGGCCGCGTTGCCCTCCAGGCAGTACGCCGCGAAGTCGCACAGCTTGCACGGGCTCTCGTGCGCAGCCTTCACCTCCCTCGGCCAGTAGTCGAGGTTTTCGTAAAGACGCACGCGGGCACGCACCAGCGTGATTGACTTGATGATCTCGTCACTGATTTCCTTGGCGGGAACCGTGACTTCGACCTCCTGGCGTTTTGTCTGGGCGATGCCCATGAGAAAGAACCCGACCCGATCGATCCGACCAATGCGCTTTTCCTGACGCGGCGCAAGGATCTTGTAGATCGCGGTCTGCGGTGCATGACGCACATAGCCTTCGGTGTAGCCAGGAATGGCCCCCGTTGCCTTGCCGTCAAAGAGGGTGCGCTCCCCGGTCTTCATGTGCTCGGCGATGAAGTCGGCATAGCCGCGCATCAACGTCTCACCCACTCGACCAAAGAGATTGACCTGCACCAACGGTTTCCCATCGACATCGCGAGCGATTCGGTAGCCCTTTCGAGCAAACGTCGCGTAGCCGTGAATGGCAATTTCCGCCGCATGCTCGACCAGATCCGGCTCGTAGCCGGGCTGGGCCGCCAATATCTTCTGGTGGATGATCTCCCGCTCCGCAGCAAGCTCCGGGATCGTGACCTCGATATGGTCCTCCTTGAACTTGCCCGTCTTCTTATTTTTGATGGGCTTCATATTCTTGCCCAACCGGATAGAGACGAGGTACTCGGGTTCGGTGAACCCGTAGGTATCACACAGATCGGGATACTTCTCAGCCAGATAGTTGAACGCGGCGTCCACGGCGTTGCCCCGCTTCATCGCGGCAAAATCGCCGGGCCCCGTCAGATGGTCCCTGTAGATGTACTTGAACTGCCGTGCACAGCGTTGCGCCGTGGCGATTCGGGAGTGGCTCCAAACCTCCTCCTTCTTCTCCTCGGGCTGCTGCACAGGCGCAGTGTTAGCCATGTTTCACCTCCTTTCCCACTTTTTTGCCGATCGGGCCAAATGCCCGAACGCGCCTTATCCGCCGCGGCAAGCCACGGCTGATAATCGGCTTCGTGGGATAAGCGGGGTCCCGCCTTTCACGCGAGCGCGATGCGCCCGGCGTAAAAGAGCCGGCGGTGTGCCGGCTCGTAGGTGGGGGGTGGGTCAGGCCTCGGCCGCGCGAAGCGGCAAAGGCGTCTCGGTGTGCCGATGCCAGAAGTTGAAGTGGTGCTTTCGCTCCCGGCTCGGGGCCACCTCATGCTCGTGGTCGAGCACTTCCCAGTTGGCCCGATCGTAGTCGCTTCGCATGCCCCCCAGGGTGAACGTCAGGTTCTCCTGGGCCAGCATGTCCGCGGCCACGCCTCGCGGGTCAAGCCTTGCGGCCACCGCGTTCGGGCTCGAGGGATAGGCATAGGCGGTCACCCGCGTCTTCGTGTCCCCGGCGACGAAACCACCGACGGCATCACGGGCGAAGACCACGCCCCCTACCTCGCTACTCTTTGCCTGTTTCATCTCTTACTCCTTGCTCCTTTCCCGGTGCTCGGTTGGCACCATGCCGCCCGCCGCGCGTGAAAACGCGGCAGGATTGAAACTGCCGAGACAGGAGCGGTTGGACACGCGGGAACACGAGCCGAGAAGCGCAAGCCCGCGCGAAGCGTCAGCAAGGGACGAGGGAAGACCCGGACGGCTTGGCGCAGACAAAAAGAAACCCCAGGCGCCTGCACAGGGCAGACATCCTTTGGGGTTCTCCTTTGCGATCAGACCTCCTGGCGAGGCCTCAGATCATGCGCTTTTCAGCTCTTTTGCGCCGGCTGCGGGGGAGGTGACCCCCACCCGTCCACCGGGTCTCAACTGCAGACTAGGCGATCGACGCTCGATTGTCAACGAACGGTTACGCCCGCCCGGCTCGCAGCCCAATGTCGCCACGAGCCGGAAGTGACGCGGGATGAGCCCGGACAGCCACGGCGGAGGCGTCACCGCCTCGGGGGCCAGCACGACCAGATGGCCGCGGCGCTCGAACCACTGATCGATCGCCCCGGCAAGCCCGGGCTGGTCCCAATGGAAGATGCCGGCACAGTCAAAGGCCTTGGCGAGCACCCCGCCGCGCCGGGCCGTGCCCGGCGGCACCACCACCATGACCGGCGCCGGCGCCGCGGCGATCACCGCGCGCAGCGCCTGTGCCGTCACCCGCATCCGGGGACGCGCGGCTACGCAATCAATCCAGATCCCGGCCGGCTTCGGCCGGGCGCCTGCCAGGCGCTCCCAGTGCTTGTGCCCCGCAATCTGATATCGGCGCAGACGCCAGCCGGTGACCAGGGCGCGCGTGCGTGCCCGGCCCGGTTCGTCCTCCGGGATGCGCTTGAGCCGCACCGCCCTCACCGCGCACCTCCCGGAGCCACCAGCCGGCGCCCCACCTCGATCGGGGCTGCGGCCAGTCGATCGGCAAACTGCATGAGCTCACCGGCCATGTCCTGCGCCTCACGCATCAGACGCCGGCGCTTTCCCATCTCGCGCGACTCGCGCTCCTGCAGCGTGATGCGCCGGTCCTGGTAGATCACCAGCTTCCTCAGCTCGGACTCGTAGCGGCGCGATGAGAACCAAAGACGGTGCGCGCTCGAGAGCTGGCGCGCCCGCTCGCGCGTCACCTCGATCTCCTTGACCAGCGCCCGGTGCTCGCGCCGATCGCGGGTGAGCAGCCGGTTGCTGCGCTCGAGCTCGCGCGAAAGACCCTGGAGCTGGCTGCGGTAGCGATCCAGCGCGCCTGCCAGCTCGCTATGCGCCCGGCTCTCGCCCTGCGCCCGCCACTCAAGCTCCGCGATCATGGTGGCGAGCCGGCGCATGAAGCGCACCTGCTCAACCTCACCGGCGATCACCGGGTCCTCGGCCGGGATCGCCCGCACGAAGCGCGTCATCGCATCGGCCATGCGCTCGGCGTCGGCCGCCCGCGCTTCCTCATCAGCCAGCGAGAGCGCCGAGGCGCGCGCACCGCCCCGCTCGGGAAAGGCGCGTGGGGCAGGCCCGGCGCCTGACCCCCTCTCCGGTGCATCCGCCTCGCTCTGCCCTCCCGGAACAGTCTCATCCGCCCTGCCCGCCAAGGACTCGGGCTCGGCGCAGGCCCCGGCCTCCTCCCGGCGGTCCAGGCGATCGACGAAACCGGACAGGTCGCCCTCGCGAAAGATCGAAAGCGGCTCCTCGCCCCGGTCGGGGCAGAGCGCGTCCGCTGCTCCGTATTCACGTCGCATGCTGCGTCTCCAGGTAGAACTCAAGAACCTCTGCCATGGCATCGGAGGCGTCCGGTGCAGCAGGCTCGCTCGGCGGGGCCAGCGCCTCGGCGCTCTCCTCGTAGGGGTCGGGCTCGACCAGCTCGGGGCGGTCCCGGTCGTAGAGCCCGGTGCCGGCCGCCGTGAGCAGCCCCCGATCGGCGGCCACACGCCGCGACAGCTCGGCCGTGAACGGCTCGGGGCTCGACCCGGATTCGGCGCCGACCAGGCGGCGCCGCCGGCCACGCCACAGAGCCGCGGCAAGCACGAGGATGATCGCGAGCATTACGGCCACCCCCGTCGCAAGCGTTGCCTGCGCCGTCGCGTCGAAGGCCGTGAAATGCGCTTCCAGGCGGGGAAGAATCCCCGCGTGGGCATGGTCTGCGGGGGCACTGGCCCGCCCGGCGTGGGTGACATTGGCCGGCAGCTGCAGGTGCGCCCCACCCGGGCCGGCGTGCGGCAGCGCATGCTCGGAAGCCTGTATCGCCTGGGAGCGACGGTGCGCGTGCCGGGAAGCGTTCGCGGTATCGAGCCCGCGCCCGACCAGGGCGGCCTGCACCAGATGGATCTGGGTCGAGCCCTGGGTCGAGCCCTGGGTCGAGCCCTGGGATCCTTTTGCATGCGGCAACGGGTTTGCCGTGGAGACGCCGGCCTGGCGCGAAGACGCCTGGTGCGCGTGATCCCGGTGGGGCGCCGTCCGGGCGGGGGAGACGCGGGAGGTGCCCGAGGTGCTGGAGCTGCTGGAGGATCTCCGCCCAGTCGTCGAGCGCGCACTGTGCCGCAACGGCGTTTCGGTGTGCGTGTGCTCCTGGGCCTGGTTGGCCAGCCCATGCCGCGGCGAGTGCGCGCCGAGGTGGATAGGCTTCTCCCAGCGTTCGACGATCGTCGAGCCGTGGCGCAGCACGACCAGACCCGGGGAGAGCGGATCACCCGCGGGGGCCACCAGGTGCCCGGCGTGGATGCGCCAGTGGGCAATGTCAGCCGGCGCCCGCAGCCCCACCGCGCGCCAGTCGGCCGGGCTCGCGAGCGTGTAGCCGGCGGGGATGGTGAATGAGTGTCGGTGCATGGCCTCCTTCCTCACTCTCCCTGGTACAAGCCTTCCGGCGGCGGGGGCGGCAGGCGCAAACGCTGCGCCTGGCGGTGGATCTCCGAGCCGAGCATGCGGAACTCGCCGTGCTCGATGTGCGCGCGCATCGCGACAGTCCCCCACGGTGGGGTAAGAATCATCGCGTGCGCCGAGAGGCGAAAACGCGACCCCGCGCCCTCCCCGTCGGGAAGCGGGAACAATCTCTGGTGCACGACCAGACTGATCGAGGCGGCCATGAGCGAGGCGGCGGCGCCTGCGTTCATCCCCGTCTCCATCGCAAGCGCGCGGATGCGCTCCATCGTCTCGCCCACCCCCGAGGAGTGCATCGTCATCACGATGTAGTGACCGTTGATGCCGGCGCGCAAAGCCTCTGCCATCGTCGCCCCGTCGCGGATCTCTCCCAGCATGAGCACCGTCGGATCCCCGTAGCGAAGCGCGTGCACGAGCTGCTCGGCCATCGTCTCGCGCCGAGCCTCGATCTGCAGGCAGCGCCCCTGGCCGTGCTCGCCTTCCAGATTCGGCTCGGGCGGATCCTCAAGCGTGATCGCATGGCCACCGCGACCGCGTAGCAGTGCGCTGATGTAGGCCGCCGCGGCCGTCGTCTTCCAGGCCGCCGGGGGACCGGAGAAGATCACCAGCCCCGAGGTGAGGCGCTCATCGAGCATCAGCTCGGTGAGCTTCTCGGGATAACCCATCTGCGTGAACTCGGGGAGTTCGTCGGGGAAGTAGCGCATAACCCGGTGCCAGCCCGAGAGCGAGCGCAGCACCGCCACGCGCCAGCGTTTGCCCTCATGGCGAAGGGCGTACTCGATCTCATCGGGCGTGGCCGTGAGGTCGCTCTCATCGAGAATGCCATCGTGCGCACGCGCCTCGGCGCGCAGGGCCTCGAAATAGTTGCCGACCGGATGCGGTGGCGCCGGGGCTTCGGTGATATGCGATCCCTCGCCCCCCGAGGCCGCCCAGACCCTGCCGGCAGGGGCAAGGATCCAGTCGCTCGATTGCATCAGCACGTCCTTGAGGGTCAGTTCACCCACCTCGCCCTACTCCTTCGCCACCGTGATCTGGTATCCGCACGCCTTGATGTGCTTTACCAGGGAGAGCTTGACCGTCAGGGTGCACGAGCTGGTCTGGGGAAGCTGCACCGTCTGACTGTCGGCGTGCAGTGTCTTGAGATGATCGAGGTGGGAGGTGTGAACGGCGAGCAAATGGTGGGCGAGTGAGATGTAAACGCCGGTGATCACTCTGGCGGTGGTGATTGTGTGCTTCGCCTTGCCCCGGCTCGCCGCGGCGCTGGCGATATAGGTGGTGTCCTTGGTCGATTCTATGGGGCATGGCGTGCCGGCGATGCAGTCGGCGTGCCCGGTGAAGTGCGGTCCGCTCACACTCACCCGGTACTCGGTGTGGTGTGCCGCTGCACCGGTGGCGGCAAGGGCGGGCGCAATGGCGGCGATGAACGCGACTGCGGCGGTAATGGCAATGCCAGCCTTTCGCATAATGAACTCCAATAGTGCGCAAAACTCAAATGAAGCCGGGCTTGCCCAGCTCCTTGATAAACCCACTGGCCGCGTTCTTCATGTCGTAGCTCACGTCCAGCCAGCCCTTCGCGCGGGTCACCCCGACATAGAACAGGCGCCGCTCCTCGGCGGTGACCGGGTTCTTCTTGTGCGGGATGCTGCCCTCGTTGGCCTGCAGGATCCACACCCGATCGAACTCCATGCCCTTGGCACCGTGAAGCGTTAGCAGTGCGAGCGAACCCGGCGGGACCGCCTGGTGATCCCGGGCCGGCTGGCCTTCCTCGCTTCCGTCGCCCTCGCCCTCGCCCTCGGCCTTCTTCGGCGCCTGCCGCGAGGCGTTCGCGAGAGCGGCAAGACGCTGGGGGATGGTGCCGCGCATCGCGCAGAAGCGCCGGTGAATGGCCTCGATCACGCGCCGGTCGCGCTCGCCAAGGCGCTCCATCTTGCGCTGGGCGGCCACGGCGGTCAGCAGCCACAGCACCGCCCCCGCGCTCACCTGCTCGACCGTGCCCGGGTCGGCCGCGCCGCGGCCCTTGAGCATCACCCGCCAGGCCTTGAACGAAACGGCAAGCTCGTGAAGCGCCTGGTGGTTGCCCGAGCCGGACTCGCGCGCCTTGAGGTTGTCCAGATGGCGCAGCACCGCGGCAAAGCCCCCGCGCACCGCCGGCTGGATCTGCTCGTACTTGTAATCGAGCAGGTGCGAGAAGATCGTCTCGATGCCCCGGCGCGTGGTCGGACGCGCCGCGGCGTGCCACAGCGATCTGAGCAGCCCGCCCAGGTAGTCCTTGGTGATGCCCCCGCCGCCGAGACGCACGATCGGCGCAAGACGCTCGCCGCGCTCGCTTCGCAGAATATGCTCGGCCTCGATGGTGTTGAGTGCCGGGTTGGTGCGCGCAAGGATCGCCGCAGTCTTGTCCGGGTGCTCGAGCAGGAACCCGGAGAGCGTCGAGAGCGCATGGCGAGCCTCATCGAGCATCGTCGCGTAGGCCCTGTCTGTGCAGAACCTGTCCGGCTCGACGGCCGCTACGCGCTGGCCGGCCTGCATCGCCTTGGGCATGCGCTCGTGGTTGTTCTCGATCAGCCTCGCGGCCATGCGGATTACTTCCGGGCGGGAGCGATAGTTGGTCGCAAGCGTGATGCGCCGGGCACGGAACTCGGTCTCGAAACGCACCATCCCGTCGGTGCCCATCGCATGACGAAAGGAGTAGATCCCCTGGTCATCGTCACCGACCACCGTCACCGATGCGTGATCGCGGTGCAGCGCAAGGAGCTCGTACTGCAGCGCATCGGTGTCCTGGTACTCATCGACCAGCACCGCGGTCGCCGGCCACCGCTTGAGCGTGCCCGCACGCATGCCCTTGACCGTCTCGCGAATGAGATCGGCGTAGTCCCACAGCGCGTTCTTGGCAAGAAAATTGGAATAGACCCGAAAGATCATCTCGCGCGTCGTGTCGCTCGCCGCCGGATCGAGGCCCGGCGCATCCATGTCGAGCAGCCGGGGGTCGGTCTTCATCCGCTCGACCGTGCGGGCGACGATCTCCGGGTCCACACCGCAGGCATCGGCCGTTCGCTGGTAATACATCCACTCCTCGCCCGGACTGATGAGGTGCGCCCCCTCGCGCAGCCCGCCGTCGGAGAGCGTTCGCGCACAGACCGAGTGGAAGGTGCCGACGGTGAGGCGCGCGAGCATCGACTGGGCCGCCCCGGCATCCACACCGGCATCCATACCGTCACTGAGTAGCGGCACGATGCGAGAGCGCATCTCCTGGGCCGCCTCCCGGGTGAAGGTCAGAAGCACCACCCGGCTGGTGTCATCGGCCACCAGCGCGGCGGCGGCCTTGGCCACAAGCGTTCGCGTCTTGCCCGAGCCCGGGCAGGCCACCACCAGCGTGTGCCCGCCCGAATCGACGGCGCTCATCTGCGCCGGGTTGAGCTTGCCCATGAAGCCCTTGAGCGCGGGCGAGGCCCCGGCCGGTACCGGCATCGCCTAGCCCTCGGTCCCGGACCGCTCGGAGGCCTCCCCGGGCGCATCTCCCGCATCGCCCGCATCGGCCTTGCCGCCCTTGGGCGGCGAAGCGGGCTCGCCGCCGGCCTCGGCCGCCGCCTTGACCAGCTCCTCCGGCGGGGTGGCGAGCGAGGCGTCATGCGCCGGATCCTTGTCCGGGTACTTTTGCCCGCGCACGTCGGCGACCAGGTACGGCCAGCGCCGGTGCAGGTAAAGGTAGAGATCGCGCGTGGTGTGGAAGATGCGCATCAGGGGGCGCTTCACATGCACCGCCATCGAGGTCTTCAAATCCTCGTCGTCGAGGATCTCCTCGATCCACAGCGCATGCACGAGCAGCGCCAGCTGGTCAGCCTGCCGGTACGTTGCCAGCAGGTGCTTGGCGATCGGCGTGGTGATCTCGGCCGAGTACACATCGACCTTATCGCCGTAGCTCGGGTCGCCCAGATCGTACTGGCTCATCATCTCGCGCGTTGCCTTGATGTGAGCGTCGATCTCGGCGGTCTTGTCGGTGATGGTCTGCTCGATCGCATCGCGAACGAGTTGCAGCACGCCGTCCGAGCCCTGACGCACCAGGGCCACATCGAGATTCAAGTCCCGCGCGCGCTTCTCGATCGCGTCGATCTCGTGCGCCTCCCACACCGGCGGGCGGTCGGCGAGAAGCCCCTGCGCCGAGGTGAGCACGAAATGAATCGAGCGGCACGTCGGCGTGAAACGCTTGCGAAACTGCGCGCGCACCATGGTGTTCCCAAGCGCGATGTCCTTGGATATCGCCAACCCGGCAAACCCGCTCGCGCGCTGCTTAACCGTGAACCCGAAGGGGTTGTGCGGCGTGTTCCAGGCCTTGCCGCGCTTGTCTCGCTGGCCCGGGGCGCGCCCCTGCCGCGAGCCATCGCGAGGCCCGCCTTGCCTGCCGGACGGCTCCTTCGCCTCCGGCTTCGCCTGATCTGTCAACAGAGTTCTCCCGACTCAATGATCCACGGTGAAGACTACCGAGGCGTCATGCACAGAAGCGACCGCCCTATACGCATGTTTTGCCCGTATAGGCGGGGGGTCTTTCAAGAATCGCCCCCATCAGGGGCCCTATACGCCCCAATCGTCGGGATAGTCGGGGGGATTTGACCCGCGCCGCGGTGCCAAGATGGCCTCATGCGAAAACTTATCCAGCACACGCGCGTCAACACCTCGCGCGGTATCGCCGCCGGGGGTGGCCCCGCACTGTTTGCCCTGCGCGTGCTCGCCGCCGGCCTGATCGGCTGGGAGGTGTGGCAACCCCATGGCGCCCCCTGGCTCACCCTCGCCCTGATCTGGCTGGTCCTTCCGCGAGGGGGAGATCACTACCGCGCAGAGGCCGGCGCCGTGGTGCTTCTCGCCTACTTTCTCGGCAGCGCACGCGCACCGGCCGAGTCACTCGCCGGGTTCCTGCAGATCCACCTCGCCGCCGGCTGGGGAATCGCCGGTGCCTGGGCCATCCTGATGGCCGCACCGTGGCTCGTTATCGGTGCATGCAGCCGCTCAAGCCTGGTGGACCTCTGGGACCGGCTGCGCCTGCTGTGCGGCGGGGCCCCGCGGATGCGCCTGCGCCCCGATGAGCCCGGCCCCGCGCTCGCCAGCGCCCACGAACTCGCGCGCTGGGCCGCCTACCTCACGGTGATTACCCTGCCCCCGCTCGGGGCGCTCGGGATGATGCCCCCGGCCGGGGCCGTCATGTCGATCGGAGACCTGCTGCCCGCGGGGCTGCCCGCCGGGTGGGGGCAATTCCTCGTCGCCATGGCCGCGATCCTGCTCGCCGCTGCCGGCGTGCGCGCCCTGGCCCTGGTGCTCGCCCCGGCGCTCAGCCGGGCTCTGGCCGCGGCGCTCGGGTGGCTGCGCCGCCACCACACCGCCGGGCTCCCGCCGGGCGCGAACATCACCCACCCCCGCGCCGCCGCCATCGCCTCCATGACACTGCTCATCGGTACGGTCCTCGGACTGGGCGGCGGAGCTGGAGCTGGAGCTGGAGCTGGGATCCCCCACGCCCGGGCCAATACGCATACGGAGAATGCGACGCCGTATATATATGTGTCTGCAGATCCCCTCCACCTGGGCCAGCGGACCCGGCTCGGGCTGATCGGCCTGCGGGTGCACATCCCGGCCGGCGTGCTCGCAACGCTCGAGGGCGCCCGGGGCTTCGGCACCGTCGCGCGCTCACTGCGCCTGGAGGCAACGCTCGGGACCACCGCCGGGCGCCGGGGCGCTCTCGTGGCTACCCAGGAGTTCGCCGCCGGGAACCTGTGCCGCTACCCACAGGCGGCGATGCCGCTGTACCGCTACTGGGCGCGGCACCCGAAGACGGTGTTCGTGATCGGTGCACGCATCAAGCGCGCCGACGGGCCCGGCTGCACCGATGGGGCACTGGTGCTTTCCGGCGACGGGATCTCCACCGTGGCCGCCGGCCAGCCCGCACCGGTCTCGGAGTGGCGCCCGTGGTCATCCTCCCCGGATTATCCGGCGCACTGGTTCCGGCCTGCCGTGGTCTCGGCACCCCCGGTCGGGCGCGTGGCCGTGCTCGTGTGCTACGACGGCGCCCTCGCCTGGTTCCCGATGCTCGATGCCTCCTCGCGCCCGGCGGTGATCGCCTCGCTGGAAGGACACCGGTGGCGCTACGGGCACTGGGTCAGCGCACTGCAACGGCGCATCATTGCCGGTTGGGGCCGCTTCTACCAGGTGCCTACGGTCATCGGCGACGCCTCACTGGGAGCGGACAGCCTCGAGGCCTGGGCGAAAAAAAAGGGCACGCCGCGTCTGCGACGTGCCCTTCAGATGAGTGGTGGTTCGTTCTAATGCGCAGCGGTGGCTGTCTCGCGCACCCGCTCGACACGAAACTTGCGCTGTCTCCTGCCGTCCCAGCCAGTTTGGCTGACGCGGATCTTGTCGCCCGGCGAGAACTTCTGAAGCTCGCGCGGCAGATTCGCACCGCGAACGATGCGCGTCCCGCCATCGTCTTCCTTCAGAAGCAGCTCCGGCGGATCGCCCTTCTTCTCACGCACCGTGAGGAAGATTCCGCTCACCGGGGCCATGTCATTGCCCCGCTTTGCGCCCGCCCCGGCCGTGGCCTGGGGGGTCGGCGCGCCGGCCGCCGCGTTGCCACGATGCACCATGACAAACCCGCGAGCGGCCATCAGGTTGATGAGCCGCTGCATCGGGTCGTGACTCGGCACATGCGGCACCTCGCCGCGAATCCCGGCCTCGGCCTTCGGGACGAACACATAGCCCGCCGCCGAAAGCTCACGCAGGGTCGCCACGTTGCGACGCTCGATCAGCCGCCAGATGCTCCAGTTGCGAAACGGACGCTTCGCACGCGAACGCCTGGCGCTTGCTGCCTTGGGTTTCGACTCCTTTTTGCTCACTTCACTTCTCCTTTCACTCCCGTTTGCCGAGCACGCTCGGCCACACCCGCCGCAGCTGCGGCGGACAAAAACGGAGCAAGGAAGACCCATACAAGGAGGTCACATGCTTGAGCCAGCCATGGCCATCGTCGGCGTCACCCTGGTGGGCGGCGCACCGCGAATCGAGCGCGGTGTGCGCGCCGCGCTCGCCAGGCGAATCGGGCTCAAGTTCGAGGCCATTCGCGCCCTCCCCCCGGCCGGCGCACACGACCAGCGCCTCGGGCCGGTTGCAGGCTACGAACTGCTGATGCTGCACCCGGGCCTGCGCCGCGGCGCCGGCGAGCAGTGGATGGCCTGGCTTGCCGAGACCTGGAGCCAGGTGCTCCCCAGGGAGCTGCCCGAGACGGGCATCATCCTCACCGGCCGCTACGGCCTCGCCATCAACCTGGACACCGCCGAGATACTCAACCGGCGTACCTACGCCACCCTCCAGCACCAGCTCGAACGCGCGCATAAGACCGACCGGCGCACCCCGCTCACGATCGAGTGGACCGAGCGGGCGCCAGCGAACCGGCACCAGCGCCGAGGACTCAGCGACAAGGAGGCACTCAGCCTGGCCGGCAAACGCCTGGCGCAGCTGATGCCCTACATCGGCTACATCGCGATCGATGACATGGCGTGCCGGATGCGCTGCTACACCGCGCTCGCACGCCTTGCCGTGCTACTGGAAGCGGGCGTGCTGGCCGAGCGAATCGTGCTGAAATTCGATCGCTCCATCCTCGCCCAGCCGGCGCTTATCGCTCACGCCCGGGGACTTGCCGAGGCCCATGCCGGGCCGTGCGTGCTCGAAGGCGTGGAGAGCAAGGCGGGCCTCGCCGCCGCCCGGGCAATCGGGGTCGAATGGGTGCAGGGTTTCGCCGTCAACCACCACGAGGGCGGATCCGGGCTCTGATCCGAGGTCTCTGGGTCAATGCCTGGCTTGAGAGCCGGTCACCGCATGAGCTTGGTGGTGCAACAGTCGCACACCACATGGCGACGCTGTGCCCAGGCGACGATCCACGGCGCCGAGCAGCTGCGGCAGCGCCCGAGCACCACGATACCGTCACGGTAGGCCTGCACCAGCTGCCAGAGCACATCGAGAGTGAGCTCCCCGTAACCGAAGGCCGCGCCCCGGTCATTGGTGTTCTGCCAGGCCCCGAGCAACCGGTCGGTCTCGGGCAGTCGCTCGAGCGTGATGTACTCGATCAGCGCCCAGATACTCATGCTCTGGCGCGCCAGCGACCAGGAGAGGATCGTCTGATCGTTGATGAGGATCGGGTAGCCCCGCGGCGGGGCCTTTCCGTCATGGATTTCGTTCCACAGCCGATAGGCGCGGTGCTTGTTGATGCCCATTACCTGCGCCACATAGGCCGGGCGCATGTGTGCCCGGATCAGGCGCTTGGCGTCGAGCAGCCGCGAGACACCGGGCTTGCGCCGGGCCTGCGCCGGTTGACCGGCGAGCGGGCGTTTTCCCGAGGCCTTGCCCCCGCGACGAGGGCTCCTGTTGGTGGATTTTCCGGGGCCGGCCTTCCTGGCCGGCGCTGCTGTGCCGCGCCCCGATCCCTGGGCTCCCCCTCCCGGCGCTCCCTGCCTCGCTTCGTGCAGGTCGCGCACCTGTCTCATGTCCTGTGCTTGCGTTGCCACGGTGCGTTCCCCCTTGGGCTGTTGCCGATTGCACGGACCCCTCGTGACTGGCGAGCCTGTGCTCGGCCGTACTGATCCGCTGATAGCTTCTCTCCACCTGGGCAGCGACCGTGCCCACCATTCCCCGAAGGGTGGGATTGGCCGCGGCAAAGATACCGCCACACACCAGTGCGGCCACCGCAGTGAAAAGCGTTTTCCTTATCCTCCAGCGCAGGATCAGTGCGATCGCCATTGGCGCAATAAGTAGCCACAGCCACCCCTGCCGCGTCGCACTTTCTATGACTTGTTCCATCGCAAACCATTACCCGACTCACCACCTGGTCAAGCACCCGGTCAAGCACCCGGTCAACCACCCGGCCAACCGGCTACCCGGTCACACGGGCGGTGCGCAACGAGCGCGCACCCCACGCCGGAGGCGTCCATGGGCTCCACCATGGCACGGCGACGAGACGGCGCAAGGGTTGGTGCAACCCCCACCCGATGACGCCCCTCGAGAGCGCCGGCGCGTCGATCGAGCGAGCCGACCGACCAGGACTTTCCGTGCGTTTTGTCGGGTAAGTACCCCATAGGTAGGCATCGTCCTACACGCCTTGGAACTTTGTCAATACCGATTTGTCAACACTACGCCAGATAATTGCGCCGCCGATTAGCCCCCCTTACACAGTGAGGCCAACGGCCACGCCCCACACCAGCCCGCGCGCGCGATGGCGCCCAGGCGCGTGAGAAGCGGCGCGAGTATCCCCATAGAAAACCGGGATAGTCCCGCCCATCCACTGCCCCCGCTATCCCAATTCCGGGACACGAACGCAGCTTCATTCTGGAAATTTCCAACAGTCAACGACTTGGCGTATCCCAAAAACGGGACGCGCTCCACGGGGGATCGTCAACAGATCGCCACGCGCCGCCGGCGGCCGGCGCCCTCACCCGCCGCCGGACTCGCCCGAGGCCATGTAGGTGTAGGTGACCTCCGTTCGCCCATGGCCGAGACTCTCCGAGACGATGCGCTCGATGTCCACCGGCAGTCGCGAAAGCACCACCCCCTTCTTCGTGATCGTCTCGGGGCCGGGGAGATCGGCCGCCGCGCGCATGCCGACACTTGATTGCGGTGAGGCCACGCCCAGGCGCTCGATGAGCTCATCGGCGAGGCGCTGGGCATAGGAGTGGCGCAGCCCGTGGGTGGTCACCCCGAGCCCTGCCCTGGTCACCCCATGCTTGCGAAGCTGGCGGTAGTAGCGCGAACGAAAGCTCGCCAGCGTCTTCTCGCTCGCCACCAGCGAAGTCCTCGGCCCCAGGAAGTGCTCGTAGCGCGCGAGCAGCGCCTCGCGGGCCGGGCCGAGCGGGAGCGTGCGCAGGCGCCCGTTCTTCGTGCCGCGCCAGATCTCGAGCACGCCGCCGGCGCGGTGCCTCGGGTCGAGCAGCATCGCCTCCTTCAAGCGAAGCCCCAGCGAGAAGGCGAGCAGAAGGATCCACGCGCACTCGGGCTCGTGGTCCACGAAACGGGCAATCACGCTCTCGGGGTCCACCCCCTGCGTCTCCCAGGCGCGCGGGCGCGGCGCCCCACGCTCGCGAATCTCCTCGGCAGTGAGATAGTTCTCGCTCGCCCCGACGATGCGCTCCTTGCCAATCCAGAAGGCGAGCAGGCGAAGCGCCGCAAGGCGCGTTCCGATCGTGCCCGCCCCGATGCCCTCGCGGCGCCAGTAGTCGATGAGCGATGCGATGTGCTTGGGCTTCAAGCCGCGAAGCGAACCCACCCGGTTGCCCGAGCGGCTCAGGTCGGCGACGATCGTGTTCATCACCAGCCGGCGCGTGCGCTGGGTCTCGGCGCTCACGCGGTTGGAACGGTGCGAGCCGCCCTGGGCGAGCTTGCCCGGCGCGACGAACTTACCGAAATTGGCCATCAGCACACCGAGCTGACCCTTGAGATCGCCCCGGTAGGCATATCGGCCATGGCGATCGCTGAGCGCCTTCCTGGTCGAACCATCGCCCTTGTGCCAAATGACACTACTTCCCATGTAGCGGACCTCGCCGGCCTTCAGGGGCACCCGGCCCCCTCGCGCGACGCGGCCCGCACGATTTGTCTGTGCGTGCTCCATAACGGGATATCCCCTCATCGGTTGGAAAACCGGTTCCGGCTGTCAGGTGAAATCACTGGGTTCTGGCGGAAGAAGTCAGCCC
>Ga0102962_1000655_pt1 | contig 15390 bp, 14 predicted proteins | sample SalPonF2_C_D2_MG_FD_84519 | JGI IMG/M metagenome (GOLD analysis project Ga0102962, IMG submission 84519) | Salt pond soil microbial communities from South San Francisco under conditions of wetland restoration - Salt Pond MetaG SF2_C_D2_MG ...
AAACTGCTCGGCCAGTTCCGCGCGGAGCGATTTGGGCAGGTCGGTCATTTCGTCGAAGGTCGCCGCTCGACGACCGAAAACCCATTGCCGCACCTGCGCTGCACGATAGCGGGGCAATCCGTGGTCGGTAAACCAGGCGACGAGTTGCTCGGGCGTCTGCTGCAGCAGGTCAATCATGGGGCGTGCTTTGGGCAAGTTGGCTGTCGGGCTTTTTGGCTGTCGGGCTTTTTGGCTGTCGGGCTTTTTGGCTGTCGGGCTTTCTCGACCGCCAACAGGATGGATCACTCAACGTCGTGTTGTCATATTATACGGGCCTCTGCAAGACACGGCAGCAAGATTACCGCAGAACCTCGGCAATCTGCTCGGCCAAGCGCCCGTCCTGCAGAGCCGCCTCGAACGACTCGATATCCGCGTAGATCGCGTGGCTGAGAAACTTGACGGCCCAGTTGTGCTCAAGCGGGCTGATCGCGATCACGGCCGCTCCGTGCTGATAGGCTTCCCACATTTCGATCGCGGTGCCCATCGACGCCTCGGGCACAAAGGCCAAGAGGACGTCGACCTCGCCGCACATCTCGTTGTGACGCAGAAACACACGCCGCCCCGTCTCGTCGTCGTACTCGATCGAGTTCGTATGATCGGCCCGGGGGTCATAGACCTGGGCCATCGGAAAATGGTCCTCGATCAGTTGCTTGATCTGCCGGCGATAGTCCTGATCGTGCAGAAGCGTGCCCGTGTGAGAGCCTTGCATGATCCCGGCAAGAAAGAAACGCATGGGCCTGTTCGATCGAAAGTGGGGGCAGAGGGGTGTGTGGTCAAGTGGCTCGCAATCCACTAGAATACCCGTTTTCGTGTGTTTCGCAAGATGCCACGCAAACCGCCCAACGGATCCCTCCATGAAGAAGCAAAACTCGACGGATGCCGAAAAACTCGTGATGCAGTTGCTGGCCATTACCGGCCGCAGCGGACAGGAGGGCCGCGTGATGGAATTCATCACGAAGCAACTCCGCAAAGCGGGGGTCCCCGACGCCGCACTGCAGTTCGACAAAGCCCAGCAGCGCAGCCCCTTCGGCGGCCAGATCGGCAACCTTGCCTGCACACTGCCCGGCACGGTGCGTGGCCGTCGAAGGATGCTGATGGCCCATGCCGATACGGTTCCGCTCTGCCAGGGCGCCCGGCCCGTCAAACGAGGCCGATTCGTCGCGCCGGCCGACAAAGAGACGGCCCTGGGAGCCGACGATCGGGCAGGCTGTGCCGTCATCTTGGCCACGGCCCTGGAAATCCTCCGCCGCAAGATTCCTCATCCGCCGCTGACGTTCTTCTGGACGATCCAGGAAGAGGTCGGCCTATACGGCGCACGAAATGCCAAGCTCGGCATGCTGGGAAAGCCACGAATGGTGTTCAACTTCGACGGCGGGTCGAGCGAAAAGATGTCCATCGGCGCGACGGGCGGCTATCGTATGGAGATTCAGGTCGAAGGCATTGCCAGCCATGCGGGCGTCAACCCCGAAGACGGTGTCAGCGCGATCGCCGTCGCTTCGCTGGCCATTGCCGACCTACAGCGCGAGGGCTGGCATGGCCTGATCGAAAAGAACGGACGCCGCGGCACGGCCAATGTCGGTGTGTTTCAAGGGGGCGACGCCACCAACGTGATCACGCCACTGGTGAAACTGAGGGCCGAGGTACGAAGCCACGATGCGGCCTTCCGCCGCCGGATCATACAGACCATCGAGCGCACCTTCGAGAAGGCGGCCCGAAGTGTGAAGAACAAGGCCGGCCGCTCGGGCAAAGTGCAGTTCGACGGTCGACTCGACTACGAAGCCTTCAAACTGGCCGACGACGAACCGTGCATGTTGACGGCCGAGGCGGCCATTCGAGCGATCGGCGGCGAACCGGTTCGAGCCATCACCAACGGCGGACTCGACGCGAATTGGATGTCTCAGCGAGGTTTCCCGACCGTCACGCTCGGCTGTGGCCAGATGGGGGGGCATACGGTCGCGGAACGACTGGATCTACACGAGTTTCAGAAAGCCTGCCGCATTGCGATGCTGCTGGCAACGGACGCGTAATGGGACCATGACAGATTGCATTGTCGCCATCTCGCTACCCCCCGCCCAAAAAAATTGTCTACTGGTCGAACGACGCGAAATCGGTTATCTTGATGGCTGGCGGTAGGTTAGATTTTTCATGCGGCGTGCCGGCTTCTCGCTTCACCGTTGGGGTGTTGTCGGCTTATCAACCCTTCTGAGGGAGAGTTATGGCTCGTAAGATACTGAACCGAAAAGAGTTACGACAAGAAAGCGACGCGGCTGAGAAGCTCGAAGGCGCAAAGAAGACCGTGAAGAAGAAGGCCGCAAAAAAGAAGGCCAAGCGCAAAAGCCGTGCCAAAGTGGCCAAAGAAGTTCGTCTCAAGGCCTTTTGGGGGGTGTTCAATCAGTCGCTAAAGCGGATTGCGACTTTTGAATACGACGAGCGGAAACAGGCGGATAAGAAAGCGGAGGAGCTGAGCACTTCGCAAAAGAATCCCCATTTTGTCCAGCTTGTCAAAGAAGTCATCGAGGAGTAGCGTCAGCGAAACGGCCGGAATCCACCTCGTTCGCAGGTGGGTTCACGGACCTTCGTGCTTGACGAGCTGGCCCTGCCGCAATTAGCCTGGAAGCAGGCGACGTCTTGCCTGAATGATCTGTCACAACGAAACTGGTCGATGGGGTGCCATCATGAGAGGGACGTGCGTTCTCGGCATCGCTTTCTTCGCTCTTCTGCTCGGCTGTCTGGCCGGTTGTGGTGAGCTGCCCCCGCCTTCCGCCTCCACGCCGTCCGCCGTCGCGGTCCCCGCCAAACTTCCGGAGTTGGGCGAACCGTTCGGTCCTCTCGACGACGACCGGGTCAATGTGTCGCCGCCGAAGGACTGGCATATCTCGCCGCGCAGCAGCGAGTACGTGGTTCGATTCCAGGCCGACATGGCGATCGGTTATCCGACGATCGTGGTGACGGCCGAGGATTTTGCACAGACTCGCAACGTCGACAAGAGCAACGTCGGTCAATTCGCCGAGCAAATTGCCGCCGCACTGCAAGCCAGCCCGAAGCCCGTGAAGTTGGCCACTGAGATCGAGCCGATCACGCTGGCCGGCCGACAGTACATTACGTATCAGCGACGTGCAAAAGTCGGACACAAGATCATCGAGCGGGTGTTCTTCGAGACGGTGGTCGCCGGGCGAAAGTATGCGATCGAATTGCGGACCTACAAAGGTACGGTGGATAAGTTCGGGCCGCACGCCATGGCCGTTGCCGGCGCAATCGACTTCCTCGAAGACGAAACCATCGAACCGGTCGATCTATCGCCTGAGTTAGAAACGCCGGCCCAACCGGCCGAGACCACCGAGCCGGCCGAGACCACCGAACCGGCCGAGGAACCCGCGGCAACCGAAACGACGACGCCTGCCGAACCGGTCGCCAAGCCGAAACTGCCCGCCGACATACTCAAAGCGTTGCCGGAAGGCGATTTCGAGGACGAGTTGTAGAAAGCGTGTTTACGGAAAGAGACCGCCTGCCAAGTGCATGCGGCCAGACGCAGCAACAGGACACGGCAGCCAGACAAACTGACGGAAGTGACGGTCATGGAATTTCAAGAGGGCCAAACGGTCGGCATCGACCTGGGAACCACGTTTTCTTCGATTGCCCAGTTAGACGAAGAAGGCAATCCGGTCTCGATTCTCAATGAAGACGACGACGCGGAGACGCCGAGTCTCGTGCTACTGGCCGACAGCGGGCATGTCATCGTCGGCCCGCCACGGATGAGGGCAGCCGTCGAAGATCCCGACAACATCGTCGATCGCATCAAACGCCACATGGGCGACAACCGTTTCAAGCGGACCTTCGACGGCAAAGCGATCACGCCCGAATTCCTTTCGGCGCTGATCCTCAAGAAGCTGCGTCAAGACAGCGAGAAGCGGCTCGGCAAGGTCGGCAATGCGGTCATCACCGTGCCCTACTACTTCAACGATTCGCGTCGCAAGGCGACCGAAGACGCCGGGCGGATTGCCGGGCTGCACGTCGTCGATATCATCAACGAGCCGACGGCGGCCACGCTGACCTACGCCTGGCATCGAAACGAGCTCGGCGGTACGGGCCAGGTCGGTGGCCGACCGCGAATTATCCTGGTCTACGACCTGGGCGGCGGAACGTTCGACGTGACGACGGTGCGCTATACACCGACCCATTTTCAGGTTTTGGCTACCGACGGTGACGTGCAACTCGGCGGCATCGATTGGGACGAGCGACTCGTCGATTACGTGGCCGACGAGTTCAAGTCACGACACGACGCCGATCCGCGCGAATCGGCGTCCACCATGCAGTTGTTGCGCAACGATTGCGATCTGGCCAAGATCGCGCTCACCAAGGATTCGGAGGCGTCGGTCACTTGTCGACACGCCGGCAAAGGGCTGTCGGTCAAGGTGACGCGAGCCCAATTCGAGCAACTGACGGCCGACCTGTTGCAGCGAACGGCCGATACGACCGAACTGGTCCTGAAGCAGGCCAAGATTACGGCCGAGGATCTCGATGCGGTGGTCCTGGTCGGCGGTTCGACCTTGATGCCGCAAGTGCCGGAAATGCTCGAGAAGCTACTGGGTCAAAAACCCTACGACAAGATTTCGCCCCACACGGCCGTTGCCCAGGGTGCCGCCATCCATGCTGCGATTCTCGAAGTCAAGCACCGCGGCGACAAGAGCGAACTGGCCGAGAAGGTGCGGAAAATGCTCGCCTCGGTCAAGCAGGAAAACGTCAATTCGCACGGGCTGGGCGTGTTGGCCACCAATCCGAAGACACGCCGTGAGATCAATCACGTGATGATCCCGCGAAATAGCCGCTTGCCGTTGAAAGTGAAGCAAACGTTCAAGACGAATCGCGACAATCAACCGCGAGTCAGTGTGCAAGTGATCGAGGGCGATGCACCCGACCCGCGCGCTTGTTCGCTGCTGGGGAAGTGTCGCATCACCGGTCTGCCGAAGGACCTCAAAAAGGGATCGCCGATCGAGGTGACCTATTCGTTCGATTCCTCGGGGCGGATTACCGTCGCGGCCAAGGATCTGACTTCCGGCAAACAAGCCACCATCGAGATCGAACGCCGAGGCGGACTCGGCGATGCCGAGATCGATGCCTATTCGAAACTGGCAAACGACTATCTGGTGGAGTAGGTTTCCTCGCTGCACGATTCCTGTAGCTGCCTTCGCAAGAATTCAGAGAAGCCATGGCTGAAGAACTCGACGTCTATCTCGATTGGTTGGGTATCAAGGAAACGGCCCGCCCTCTGAATCACTATCAGCTGCTTCGGCTGAAACAGTTCGAAGACGGCACGGCCAAAATTCGCGAACACTATCGGAAAATGAATGCCCACGTGCGGAAGTTTTCCACCGGTGACTACGCCCAAGAGTCGCAGGCATTGCTGAACGAACTGGCCAAGGCGATGCTCAGCCTGACCGACGTGCAGCGCAAACGCGAATACGACGCTTCGTTGGGCCGGAAAGACTCCGGCGAGGGCCGTCGCCGAACGCTCGAAGAGATCCTGCTGGCCGGCAAAACGATCACGCAAGAGCAGCTTGCCAAGGCGCGCAGCTATGCCGACGCCGTCGGGCTGGAGGTTCGCGACGCGTTGATTCAGCAGAAAATGGCCACCGCCGATGTCGTCGTGCTGGCCTTTGCCGAATCGATTGGACTCCCGTACGTCGAATTGCAGGATGTCGGCATCGATGAGCAGTTGATTCCGCAGGTCCCCACCTCGCTCGCGAGACAACATTCCTGCGTGCCGCTGATGATCGACGACGGTCAGCTATTGATGGCCTCCCCGAATCCGTTGATTCCGGACGTGGAGGAGGAACTCCGTCTGCGTTTCGAAATGCCGATACGCTCAGTCCTCTGCACAGCAGCCAGCATCAACACTGTGATCGCCGAACACTATCCTCGCGATGCGGCCGACGCCGCTCCGATGCCGTCGAAAACGAAGAATCAACCGACCGCCAAGAGCGAATCGTCCGAGTCGAAGCCCTCGCGTGGCCCTCTGACTCAAGAGGAGAAGATCAAACGCCGCAACTTGATTGCGCTGATGGGCTTCAATGTGACGATCATTGCGTGTGTGTTGATTGCCATGACACTTCGCGGCGGGATGGGTTTCTTGGGGATCGTCGATTATGCCATCGCCCTGGTCATGGGCACGATCGTAGCAGCCGCCGCCTTCGTGATCACGATGCGGATGAGTTAGGGTACGCCCCCCCAGTTCAACTGCCTACAGTCAATCAGTCTCGTCATTTCCTACGAGGCTGTGAATCATTCGGGGAAGACCTGTACGTTGGGGTACGAGCCCGTCGAATCCGGGGGAGTTCGACTTTTCGACGGGCTAGCAGCCCCATCCTATACGCATTGCCTCACATCTGTCAGCGAACGAACTTCTTTTCGCGGAGCAAAGAGCGACAGTTTTCGACAGATAGCGGTCTCTGGCAGACTCGTTCGGCTGTACAGCTTCGAGAAAGCGGGTATACTGGGGGAAGTTGGATTGTTCATATGAAGCCTCGTGTGCCGCGCTGGCAGCTTTTCCTGCAGGTTCCACACCCGGCTTGTCGATGACGCTAGTATATCTGGCTATTCGTATATGCGGATAGCCGCATGCGGTCCGAGGAGACTTCCATGACAGATCCCGTCCAACTTTTCAGGGCATTGGCAGACCCGACCCGACTGCGAATTCTCAATTTGGTTGCGCATCGCGAGATTTGCGTTTGCCAGATCGTCGAGGCGCTTGGTCTGGGACAGTCGAAAGTTTCGCGTCACTTGGCATATCTAAGGAATGCGGGCCTTGTGGAGGATCGTCGCGACGGCCTGTGGATGTACTATTCGCTGGCTCAACCGATGGGAAGGCTCCATGAGCAAGTGGTTGAGTGGTTGCAACAATCCAAGGAGGAACTCCCGACGGCGGCGAACGATTTGCGGGCGTTGGAGGCTCTGGGAAAATGTGGCGACATGTGTCCCAAACCTATGCAGAACACGGAAGGCGATCATTGTGATGAGCTTGCCAAAGATGGTTCCGCATTGGAATCGACGGCAAGGTAGAAACATCTTTTATTAGGAGCAGAACCGTGAAGAGTAGAAGTCAATGGACGTTTTTCGTCGCTGCAACGATTGCACTGAGTGGCCTTTTCGCGGTGTCATCGGCTCAGGCTGTGGCTCAGACTGCTCAGCCGCGGACGGTCGTGTCCAGCGCCACGGCGTCGAGTGCGAGCCGAGGCATGACCGCCATCGACGAGGCTGCAAAAGACGGCAAGTACCTGTTTGTCTTCTTCTGGAAGCAGAACGACACGCAGAGCCAGACCATGTACAAGGTGCTCAAAACGGCCACGGCCAAGTGGGCCGACTCGGCCGACTTGGTCAGTATTCCGATCATCGATCGGAAGGAGAAGGCGATCATCGACAAGTTCGACGTCAGCCGTGCGCCCATGCCGCTGGTTTTGGCGTTGGCTCCCAACGGGGCGATTACCAAAGCCTGCCCGATCAAGTTCGACGAGAAACAACTCCAGGAAGGCTTCGTGAGTCCATGCACGGCGAAATGCTTGAAGTGTTTGCAGGACCAGAAGATTGTCCTGCTTTGCGTCCAAAACCAGAAAACGCAGTTCAGTCAAGCCGCGTGGAAGGGTGCGCAGGATTTCAAAGCCGATGCTCGGTTTGCCAAGGCGACCGAGGTCGTCAGCCTCGACCCGAGCGATCAAGCCGAGGCGACGTTCTTGGGCGACCTGGAAGTGGATCCGAAGACCTTGCAAGCCGTCACCGTTCTGTTGGCTCCCCCAGGTCAGCCGATCGCCAAGTTTGCCGGAGTGGTGACCAAGGACCAAATCGTCGCCAAGGTTTCTGCCGCACAGTCGGGACCTTGTGCAGGCGGTCAGTGTGGACCGGGCGGTTGCTGCCCTAAGTAGACAGGAGCTACGTCGATGAAACTGCGAACACTCGTTTGGCGAGAACTGTTCGAACGCAAGAGCCAGATGCTCACCTGCTTTCTGGCGATCTTCTTGGGCATTACCACGGTCGTGGCCATCAAGAATGTCACCTTCTATTCCGAGAAAGCTGTGGCTCGGGAAATGGACTCCCTGGGCGCCAACGTCCTGGTGCTGCCCAAGTCGACGACCCTGCAAGACTACTACTCGGCCGACATGCACGAAGAGGTGATCCCCGAGGAGTACGTCATGCGGCTGACTATGTCCGATATCGAGGGCGTCGACAACTTGTCTCCCAAGTTATGTGTCCCCGTCGAGTTGCGTGGCAAGGAATTCGCGCTGACGGGAATCCTTCCTAAGAGCGAGTTTCAGGCCAAGGCAGCCTGGGGAGGGGCCGGAATCTTCTCGCGACCGATCGGCTGTGGAGCGATCGACACGGGAACCAATTCCGAGCCGGAGGACAAGCGGACACTGGTACGAAAGCGAGTCATCAAGGATCTGGAGAGCCACGAAATTCTGATAGGGCCCGACGTCGCGGCCGCTTTGGACCTCAATGAAGGCGACACGCTGACGCTTCTGGAGGAGCCGTTTTCCGTGATTGCCGTGTTGCCGGAAACCGGCACGGTCGACGATTCGCGTATCTTTGCGCACCTCCATACGGTCCAACGTCTCTCGGGCAACGACGCGGTGGTCAATTGCATCGAGATCGTCGGCTGCTGCGAGGAGATCTCGGCCGGACTGGTCGGCAAAGTCAACGACCTGCTTCCCAGCGCCAAAGTGGTGACCGTCAAGCAGGTGGTAGCGACTCAACAGAACGTCAACCACATGATGGGACGCCTCTCGACGATCTTCTTAGTGATCATCGTGGTCGTCGGAGGTGCCGGAATCGCCAACTATATGTACGCCAACGTGTTCGAGCGCAGACGGGAGATCGGAACGCTGATGGCCCTGGGTGCCGAGTCGGGTCTGGTTCTGCGGATCTTCCTGCTCAAGGCACTGTTGCTGGGTCTCGCCGGAGGAATCGGCGGCTTTCTGATCGGCACCACGCTTGCGGTCACGCTTGGCCCGAAACTTGCCGGAGTGCCCGTGCTCCCCATGCCGATGCTTGCGCTCTGGGCGGTTGGTATTTCCGCCGGAATTACCCTGTCGGCCAGTTACTTTCCAGCCCGACGTGCCGCCCGACTCGATCCCGTCGCCACTTTTCAAGAGGTTTGACCCATGTTGGCAGCGGAAGAGGTCGGCAACAGCTATCAGCCCTCCAGGAGGTTTAGTCCATGCTAAGAATGGAAGAAGTCAGCAAGAGTTATAAGCATCGGGGCCAACTGGTCAAGGCCCTCGACGGTGCGGCCGTTCATATCACCAAGGGCGATTTCGTGTCGGTCGTTGGACCCAGCGGAAGCGGCAAGAGCACACTGCTGCTGATGCTCGGCGGCATGCTCTCGCCGACGTCCGGTCGCGTGCTGCTGGGAGACCGGTCGATCTACGACCTGAGCTCCGACCGTCGCGCGCGACTGCGAAAGGAGAGCATCGGCTTCGTGTTCCAAACATTCAACCTGGTACCGTATCTGACGGCCCTGGAGAATGTCCAAATCCCGCTTTACTTGGCCGGGGCCGATGAAGGGGCGCAAGAGCAGACGGCGTCGGCTCTTCTGGAGCGAGTGGGGCTCGGTGACCGGCTCGACCACAAGCCGACGGAACTCAGCGTCGGCCAGCAACAACGAGTGGCCTTGGCCCGAATGCTCGCCAACGACCCGAGCGTCATCCTGGCCGACGAGCCGACCGGAAATCTCGACCCGGAAACGGCCGATCAGGTCATCGGTTTTTTCGAGGATTGCAACAAGGAAGGTCGAACCATCGTGATGGTAACCCATGACCCGAAGGCAGCCGAGCGAGCAAAGCGAACACTAAAGCTACGCGACGGCAAGATCATCTCCGAGCAAGAACAGTCGCTACACGTTGCCTAAGAGAGCCGAGTCGTTTCCAGAATCAACCGTCGGCTTTCTCGGGCAATCATCAGATTCTCGCGTGTATGGACGACCAGCACGCGTGCCGCAGATTCGTCGGTGGCAATGTCGGCATCGGGACGGCAGTCGGCGTTGCGATCTTGATCGAGATGCAGCCCGAGGTGCTGCAGGCCGTCGCAAACTTCGCGGCGCAGCCGGACCGAGTTCTCGCCGATGCCGCCGGTGAAGACGAGTGCGTCGAGTCCGCCCAGTGCGGCCGTTAGTGCGCCGATGGTCGTCTTCACACGATAGTCATAGACGTCCAACGCGAGTTGCGCGCGCTGATGTCCGTCGGCCGCGGCGGCCTCGACCTGCCGAAAATCGGACGAGAGCCCCGAGATCCCCAGCAGTCCCGACTTGTGGTGCAACACGTCGTCGAGTTCGTCGACCGAAAGCCCCTTTTCGCGCATCACATAGAGCAGGATTCCCGGATCGACCGTGCCGCTTCGGGTGCCCATCACCAGACCTTCCAGCGGCGTGAATCCCATGGTATTGGTCACCGCGGTGCCTCCGCGAACGGCCGTCGCCGAACTGCCTTGTCCGATATGGCAGATGACTAGCCGCATATCGTTCGCATTGCCCCCGAGCATTTCGGTCGCCCGGGCCGTGCAGTAGGCGTGACTCGTGCCGTGGAACCCGTAGCGGCGGATACGCCACTTCTCGTACCATTCGTACGGCAACGGATAAATGTATGCGGCCGGTGGGATGTCGCCGAAAAAGGCCGTGTCGAAGATACCCACCTGCGGCACGCCGGGCAACGCCGACTCGGTCGCTCGGATCGCGTCCAGACCGGCGGGAATATGTAGCGGAGCGAGATGGGCATTTCCGGCAATCGTTTCCTTCATGGCGGCATCGATTCGCACCGGACGGCGGATCGCTTCGCCGCCGTGGATCAGGCGATGGCCGACCACGCGGATCGACGAATCGTCGTCGACCAGTTTCGACCGGCGAAGGGCCTCCAACGCGGCCACAACACCCTCGCGGTAGTCCGACACATCGATTTCATCGCGAATCGGCTCACCCGACTCGGGCCGCAAGGTGACGGTTGCTCGCCCCGTCTGGCCGGCCCAGTCGAGCAATCCTCGGGCGATCGGCTCAAGCGTATCGAACCGAAACAGCCCGAACTTCACGCTGCTGGATCCTGCGTTGATTACCAGAATACTCACTGCTGCTTTCCTTCCGCTATTCTGTTGTTGTTCGCCAGGCTGTGAAGAAACCGTACGATGGGCCTCCGAGCCCGTCGCAACACGAAGGATGTGGCTGAATCGACGGCCTCGGAGGGCCATCGTACGAGCGGTCCTCGATTGCTTCACAGCCTCGCCGCGAACTCACGCGTTGTTCGCGGAGACCTCTACGGACATCTGTTTAACCACGATCCGGTGGGTATCGAAATTCCCTTTAGGACTCTTCCATTTTCAATCCCAAGGCGGTTTTCCCGGCGCTTTCCCTGCCCTCTTTTTCGTTCTACTCCTTTTCCACAATCGGCAGCAATGCCCGAACCCGCGTTCCCTTTCCCGGCTTGCTCTCGATCAAACAATCTCCTCCCAGAATCCTGGCCCGTTCTCTGATCCCTTCGAGCCCGAAACGGTCGTCGGCGACGGACTCTGGATCGAAGCCGATGCCCCAGTCTTGGACTTCCACGTGCAGCAGATCGTCTTCCTGAAGCAGCGACACCCGTACCTTTGCACTCCGGCTATGCTGGCATGCATTGGCCAAGGCTTCGTGCGTGATGCGATAAACGGCGTTCTCGAGAATCGGAGCGAGCCGATTGAAGTCGACATGATCGTCGTACTCGATAGGGACGCCCAGCCGCTCCCTTTGCTCTTGGACCAGATGCGAGATGGCCACGGCGATCCCCGATTCATCGAGAGCCGGCGGCCGGACACCGCTGATCAGTCGCCTTGCCTCGGCATGAGCACGCTTCACTAACTCGATACCCGTGTCGTACGCCGTCTTGGCCTGGCACTCGTCCGAGATCTTGAGATTGTCGAACGCTTGGAATTGCATGATCGCGCCGGCCAACTGCTGGGCCAGCCCGTCGTGGATGTCGTAGGCGATCGTCTGCCGTTCGCGGTCACTTGCCCGCAACAGGTGCGAAAGGGTTCGTCGCTCGTGTTCCAGGGCCGCTTGCGCTTGCTTGCGTTCGGTGATGTCGCGAGAGACGGCGATGAAGGCTCGAGGGGATCCGCTATCGTCACGCACGACAGCCGACGACAATTCGCAGGGAATCCGACTGCCATCTCTGCGCTCAAAAGCGTATTGGGTGTCTCGCCGCACTCCCTCGCGCAGAAGATTTGCCATGTTTGCCTTCAACCGTTGGTGATCCTCTTCGGCGATCAGGCTCGTCGCGTCCAGCCCGCATAGCTGTTCAGCACGATCATACCCGTGAAGCTTGGCCGCCTGCGGGGAAGCAAAAATGACGCGTCCTTCGAGGTCGGTCATTACCACAGCGTCGGGAGATGTATCCACTAGGGTTCGATACTGTTGTTCACTTCTCCTTAATGCGTCCTCGATTTGCCGACGATGTTCGACTTCAGCCTGAAGTAGCCGGTTTGCCGCTGTTAGCTCCGCGGTACGCTGCTCGACCTGTTGCTCCAGCTGATCGTGTGCCTTCTGAAGAGCCTCTTTCGCCTGTTCCTCGTCGGTGATGTCTCGAGCGATCCCGAACACGATGCCCCGATCCAGGACCGGGATCACCGTCCAGCGGAACAACCGAACGGAACCGTCCTTGCAGCCTTTGCGATCCACGAAGTTGGTGAGCGTCTCGCCCGACGTAAGCCGCTTGAATTCCTTGGCTGTCCTTGCTCGATCATCCGGATGGATAAACTCGATGAGCGGTCGAGAAAGCAACTCCTCCCGAGACCAGCCGAGGATTCGCTGGAAGGCGGCGTTCACCTCCTTGTAGTAACCATCCACACCGGCGGTAGCGACCAAGACCGGCAGGCTATCGTTGATGTGTCGATGGTCGGCTTCTGCTTGGCGACTCCGCGCCAAATCGGATTCCAGTTTCGCGACCCGGCCGCGCAACTCATCGAGCTCGGCGATCAGCTGTTCGTTGGCGGGCTCGTTTCGGTCTTTCATGGCTAACCTGTTTTGCGATGCATCGCTCCGCTCGCTCCTTGATTACGTCCGTTGTCCCAGTATTGGGATCGCTCATCTCGAATCCTCACGGACCAGGCACTATGCACCCAGGGCATCTCTCAGGTCGCGGAGGTCGTCGTCCGTGCGGCTCTGGCGGGTTGTCAGGTCCTCGACGTCGTTGCGCAATTGGGCCACCTGCGCACGCAGTTCGCCGATCTCACGCTGAAAGGCCTCGATAACCGACGGATCGGCGATCGGCTGCGGCGGTTGAGACTCGCGTGCTGGAGCAACCGGTGCCGCAGGCTCGGCCATTTCCTCATCGGTGGGTGTCTTGGTCGGAACCATCGCGGCCCCGGCGTCGGCGTCTTGGCCATACTGGGCCTGCAGCTTCTCCATCTCGCGTGGCTTGTAAAGTGCATGAGTGACGACCTGGCCACGTCCCTCGGGCGTCAGCGAGAAGACCAGACCTTTGGCGATCAGCGATGCGACGATCGGACGCAGTGCGGCCACGTCGCGAATGGGCTCCATCCGCGCGGCACGTCCGCGCAATTCACCGACCGTTTGAGCCCCTCGCAGCAGCAATTCGGCCATGACGGCCAATTCGACCTTGTCGGCGCCGAGCCACTCATACAGGTAATGGCGATATTTCGAGACTCTGCCGTAGCCCTCGATCATGCCCACGGCCCCCAATTCGCGAAGCCGATCGAGCGATTCTTCTGCGTTTTCCGGCTCGAGGTTCATCAACGGAAATCGGTTGCTTTTCTGATTGGCACCGGTGCAGATCGCGTTGAGCGACATCGGATAGGCCGTCGGCGTCGTCTTGGCCTTTTCGGCCAACACGCCGAGGATTCGCCGTTCGATCGCACTGATCGGCTCCCACTTCGGTTGCGGTTGTGCCGATTGTGGCTCCGCCGATTCCGGTGTCGTATTGCCGTCGTTCATTCGCAGGGATCCATTCGTAGGGAAGTGAGAGAAGTCCAATTGCGACTTGGTCGAAAAACGCTCGTGAACACCACCATTGATACAATTTACTTGCCGCCGTGTAAACACGTGGCAAACGCGAATCAACTTGGCAGATCTATTTGGAAGGCCGCAGGAGAACTACAAAGTCGACAATAATGCTGTTGTGTCGCGTTTCGCCTTTCGTAGGGTGCGTCTGGACGCATCCTACGAAATGTCCGACTTTGCAGTTCCCCTGTGGAAGGCCGACGGGCGGTTGACGATGTGCCGACCGCTTTGTATACTGACAAGATTCTTCGGTGCGTGGCCCAGGGGTCGCTGTGTCGGCGAAGAGTCTGCAGCAAATGACCACACCGGACCGCACAATGAATCGGACACCCATGGATTATCGTGAAGAAGCCGTTCGGGACGAGCCAGAAGACGGCATTCGGGTCGAACAAACCGAGGTCGGACTCGGTGTGTTTGCGGCCAGGGAGTTCTTTGCCAACGAGGCGATAGGGCACGTCCTGGGCACCGTCGTTGATGATCCACGACACGGATCCGACTACTGCATGGAGCTGGACGAGGAGCGTGGCTTGGAGCCGGCAGCCCCGTTTCGCTTTGTCAACCATAGTTGCGAACCGAACAGCCAACTGATCCACATCGAGTCGACGCGGGAAGACGGCACGCCCGCAACGACGGAAATTTGGGTCGAGGCGATCCGCGGAATCGAGCCGGGTGAACAGGTGACGATCGACTACGGCTGGCCCGCTGATGCCGCCATTCCATGCCGTTGCCGTAGTGCGAATTGTCGCGGTTGGATCGTCGACGAAGACGAATTGCAGTACCTCCACGCCGAACCGGAGGTGGCCCTGCGGCAACAAAGCCACGCCGTCGTGCCCGTCGGCCCGATCGTCCAAGAGTCATAGTAGAACCCGCAAAAGTTCCGGCATTCCTCGTTCGCCTCGCCCCTACTATCGGGCCATTCTCTCAGTCGCAATGTTCTCGATCGGCAGTGTCCGCTGGCGACTTCGGTCTGCGCAGACAATTCTCGACTCCCCCGATAAACGGACATTTCCTTACGATCAGTCTTTGGGTTGGGATTCGGCGGGTTCCGAGAGTTGATCCGGCGCAATGCAACGAATACGATACGGGAGAGTATTCCCATGGCTGTCGAGCCCGATCGGTCCCAGGCGGCCAAGCAACCTTGTGTGAAGAGGATAGGAGAGCCCAGCCATGAAGATCCGTTCGCTCGTTTTCGCGTTGTTCGCACTCGCAGTCGGCATGACCGCACTGGTCGCCCAAGCGGCCGACCAGCCGACCAAGGTTCCGTCGGGCCTGCCGCCGTTGCCGGTACCCGAGGACAATCCGATGACGCCCGAAAAGATCGCCCTGGG
>Ga0102962_1000658_pt1 | contig 15363 bp, 9 predicted proteins | sample SalPonF2_C_D2_MG_FD_84519 | JGI IMG/M metagenome (GOLD analysis project Ga0102962, IMG submission 84519) | Salt pond soil microbial communities from South San Francisco under conditions of wetland restoration - Salt Pond MetaG SF2_C_D2_MG ...
AAGCCTTGGGGCGGTTCCACAAGAACCTCATGCAAACTAACGACTCCCCATCATAGCCGAAAAGCGGTGTGGGGCAAAACCGGATCATGCCCCAGTTCTTGCATTCTTGCCGCGGGCTGGGACTCTCTTTGGGAGAATTCCAAGTTTAGCCTGTTTTCAATGCCTCAAGAGCTGGGCGGGCCTTGTCGGCGTGTTTCCTACGCGACGGAGCCAATGCGATCCGAGATTGCCTTTGGTTCGCCGCGAACATGATTATCTATTGCTAGCCCCGCGTCTCTTCCCCAACGCCCCCCCATCGACCGACTGGTGAATCGTTTCTTCGCTGTCGCGAATGACCGGACCGGCCGGCGCATGGTCGACCGCATCGGCCGCGCCTTGCATCACACTTTCCAATTCAGCACGCATCTGTCTTTCAAAAACCTCTCGATCCATCTGGGGCGTCACCATCGTTCTCCTCGTTGAGTAACAGAAAGGGCCGCGCGTCCCCCGTGGACACGCAATTCCCTGTCCTACTCAAGTGCCGCAAGCAACGCCAGGGGAAATTGTCAGACCCCAAAGCTGCGGCATTGCCGTGATTTCGTTCGATTTCTCCTCTATGGCCAACTGTCCCAAAACGATTCCCTGGTCCGTTGCCCATGCGCTGACCAGATACATTGCTCGCAAGCCACGGCCACGAGCAAGGGACCTTCGCAACCACTTGCCATCCGCGAACCCTCCTTGCGTCTTCAGTTGCCTCCAATCCAACTACGTTCGGTTATACAAACATCACTCTTGCCGCGCCAGCCGATCTTACTCAGAGTGCGAGCTATCCCCCTCCACTTCGCGCACAACGACCCGGTTGCCCCGCAGCGTGACGACTCGTACCGAGACGCCCTTTTCAATCAACAGTCCGTCGGTGACGACGTCGACATATTGATCGCCGAATCGGGCCTTGCCGGCCGGGCGCAACGGCGAATCAGACACGCCGACGTCGCCCAGTCGTACGCCCGAATGATGAACCACGCCGTCGCCCGATTCGATTGCGACCGCTGTACTCGGCTCGGGCGGGCGCAAGGTCATGCGACCCAGCAGCGGGAGTTCGCCCAGATACGAACTGATCGCAAACGCCGCACACGTAAACGCCACACCGGATCCCAGCACGACCAACAGTGTGCGCATCAGCGTGTGCAGTTCGCGGCCCGTCGTCGGGAGCAGAAACGTTTGCCCCGCCATAACGAGCGAAATCAACAACAAAGATAGTCCCACCACACCGGCAATGCCGAACCCGGGCAGGACGAACAGTTCGACCAACAGAAAGACGACGCCGGCGGCGAACAGGACGACATCCAGCCATTCGGCCGTGCCGCCGAGGAACCGGCTCCAGAAAAAGATTCCGAAACAGAGCAATGCCGTCAGGCCCCCCAGCCCGATCCCTGGGGCACTGAACTCGATGTAGAGTGCCACCATGCCGATCACGAACAACAGCCCGGTCACCAACGGCCAGTTCAGGACATAGACGGCCGTATCGAGGCCGGTCGGCTTGAGCACGATCCACTCGTCGTCCAGGCCGTAACGCTGCCGGAGTTCTTCCCGGCTGGAAGCGTTCCCCTCGGCCAAACCCAACTCGACGGCACGCAGGCCGTTGACTTCGAGAAACTTGTCTTCTCGCGATTCGAGGACCGGCTTGCCCTTCTTCCATAATTCGGGGTTCTGGGCCGATTCGATTTCGGCGTCCGACATGAACGCAACCTCGCCGGTCTGTGTGTTTTCGACCCGATAGACGATCAGGCCCATATCGACCATCGCCTCGGCCAAGGCGGGCGGACGCCCGGTCTGCTCGGCCAGATCTCGCACGACGCGGGCCAGGTGGCTTCGGATCTTCTCGGGCGCATGGCGAAACAGTGCGTCTTCGCCGAGGAAGATGGGGCCCGCATCGCCGAAGGCCGCATGGGGATTGATTACGATCTCATCGCACCCCAGCGCCGCGATCGCCGCTCCGCTGAGCGCCTGCTTCGGAACGTAGGCGACCGTGTGCGCCCAATCCACGTCGAGCAGCGTTCGGGCGATGGCCTCGCTTTCATTGAGGAATCCGCCGGGGCTCTCGATCTCGATGACCACCAGATCGGCCCCTTTGGCCTTGGCCAGTTCGAGTTTGCGATCGAAATATGCCTTGAGCATCGGCGTGATCGGCCCCTCGAAGCGGATCAACACGCCGCGAGAGTACCTGACCGGCGGATCCTCGGCCCCACGGACTGCCGCGGTGCCGAGCAGCAGGAGCCCACAGAGCAGCAGCACGCTCGGCGAAAGACTGCGGCCAAAGGCCATCCAATTGAAGCAACGGCGTTTTTCTTGCGTCATCACAGCCTCGGATCTTCGAGTCGATCGCAGAACGGCCTTCCATGGTAACGTGTCCTCGTAATTCTATCCACGGTGGAAGGGGCCTGCAATGGTAGGCGTCGAGCAGGCCCCGAACGGGTTGAAATCGCAATTTCGCGGAATTCGGCCGGACTTGTGGCACCGCGACCCGATCGCATGGTAAGATTGACGTGTTACACGTTGCAAACCAGGCACAACCGGCCCAACCACAAAGGAACACCTACCCATGTCACGAATCACGATCGCAGCCGCACTTGCCGCCATCGCACTGGCCACGACCGCTTGGGCCGCCGAGCCCGAGACCGCGAAGATTACTCACCGCTTTCTGGCCGGCGGCACCGGAACCCCGATCGTTGCCATCGTCGGGACCGACGGAAAGATCGAGTGGTCCTATACCACGGGCGGCGCCTGCAACGACGCTTGCCTGTTGCCCGACGGCAACGTGTTGTTCACCTATCAGACGGGCGCCAAAGAAGTGACCCCGGATAAGAAGATCGTCTGGCAGTACGACGCGACCGCCGCCCAGGCCGATGCCGAAGTCCACGGCGTTCAGAAACTCTCGGACGGCAACTACCTCGTCTCACAAAACGCCAATCCGCCCCGTCTGCTCGAAATCGATCCGGCGGGCAAGATCGTCAAGAATCTTGCGATCGAGTGCAAGTTCGAGCGGCCCCACGGCCAGTTCCGCCAGATCCGCAAGACGAAAGAAGGCACGTATCTCGGCGGCTTCGTCAGCGAGAATCTGGTTCACGAATACGACGCCGAGGGAAAGATCCTCCGCACCTTCGAGGTGACAAAGCACGCCTACGTCGCGGTCCGATTGCCCAATGGCAACACGCTGATCGCATGCGGCGACGGCCACGAACTGGTCGAGTTCGACGCCGACGGCAAGGAAGTCTGGAAGCTCGAAGAAAATGACCTGCCCGGCAATCCGTTGCGTTTCGTCGCCGGTGTGCAACGCCTGCCCAACGGCAATACGGTCATCGCCAATTGGCTCGGCCACGGCGGTCACACGGGCAAACAGCCGCAGTTGCTCGAAGTCACACGCGACAAGAAGCTCGTTTGGAGTTTCTGGGACACCAAGCAACTGGGCAACCTGTCGACCATTCAGATTCTCGACGTCGAAGGCGATGCATTGCGGTAACCGCTCGAAGCGAAAACTGCGGCGTCACACTTTCCTCCGCCGCTTTGTGGCGACCGACGGTGGCTCGGGCGCCGGCGAGACGAATCGACACTGGTACCGGCGTGCGTTCGATACGGTTCGCGATGCGTTCGCTGCGGCGAAACCCATTGGGGCCGGCTATGTCGATGCCGTGCGGCACGCGTACAACCCGTTCGTTCTTCAGCCGGGCCCCTTTCTGAGTCGCTACAGCGGCCAACTCGATATCTAGAAGACCGGCAACTACGGGTTCTTTGCCTCGGCTCGCGATGTGGGTTTTCTGCTGATCGACGGCAAGGTGGCGATGTTCGAGGAGTCGGCCGCTCACGACAGCGAAGGCCTTTATGCCTTGGTCCGTCTGATTGCGCCCATGGCTCGTGAAGGACTGGGCGATTCACCGGGAGGATCTTCGACTCGCCCGTTGTGGCCGTTGCACACCGTTTGCGACCAGCTCGCATATAGGGTATCCTATTCTAAGGTCATCTGCATGGTCGGCATCTTCCCTCCGGAAAGGATCGTCATGAATCGCTGCCTGAAGTCCGTATGCATCTATTGTTGGCTCGTCACGATCGCCCTGGTTGTTTCCGCACAGGGAAGCACTCCCGCGACAGCACGCTTTACCGGGCCATGGAATCTCGACGAATTGAATAAGGTCCCGTCGGCCACTTGGGGTGAGAAGACGAACAACGTTCAGCAGGTCTACTACCAGGGCGAGCCGGTCGACGGAAAGCCGACACGCGTGTTCGCTTACTATGCTTGCCCTGCGGAGAGCGACGGCCCGGTACCCGGCATGGTGCTGGTCCACGGCGGCGGTGGAACGGCCTTTGCCGAATGGGCGACGCTCTGGGCCGAGCGGGGCTATGCGGCGTTGGCCATGGACCTCGGCGGTTGTGGGCCCAACAAAGAGCGTATGGCCGACGGCATGCCGGCCCAGGGTCATCCCGAGAAGTTCCTGCTGTTCGAAAACGAAGAGGAGGCCCGCCGGCTTTGGACCTACCATGCCGTGGCGGCAGTGATCCGCGGCCATTCGCTGTTGGCCTCGCGCGAAGAGGTTGATGCAACGCGCACCGGCCTGACCGGCATCAGTTGGGGTGGATACCTCACTTGTATCGTGGCGGGCGTCGACGATCGCTTCAAGGTGGCCGCGCCCGTCTATGGGTGTGGCTTCTTGCACGAAAACAGTTGCTGGCTCGGCCAGTTCGCTCAGCTTGGGCCCGAGCAGACCAAACGCTGGGTGGCGTATTACGATCCGTCTCGCTATTTGCCCGGCGTGCGATGCCCGATTCTGTTCCTCAACGGAACGAACGACTTCGCGTATCCGTTGGACAGCTACCAGAAGAGTTACCGAGCCGTGCCCGGCCCGGTCGATCTGCACATCGAGGTCCGGATGCCGCACGGCCATCCACAGGGTTGGGCGCCGCGGGAGATCGGCCTCTATGTCGACAGCGTGCTGCTTGGCGGCGATCCTTTGCCGAAACTCGGCCCGCTCAAGATCGACGCCGGACATGCGACGGCCACGTTCCAGTGCAAGGTGCCCGTCACACAGGGACAACTGCACTACACGACCGACGGCGGCGAATGGCAAACTCGCGAGTGGAAAACAGTCGACGCCAAGCTGACCGACGGAAAGGTCTTTGCCGAACTACCCCAGCGACGACCGCTGGTCTTCTATCTGAGTGTGACCGACGACCGCGGCGCCATGATAAGCACCGAACACGCGGAACTGCCGCAATAGGTTCTTCCCGATCGACACATATCGAACAATATCGTCAAGGAGAATACCATGAGCGAGAAACTACTGCGACGCGATTTTCTGAAGCGATCGATGGTCGCAGCGACGGTTCCGGCCGCCGCCGGCCTGAGCGCCGCGCCGGCAAGTGCCCAGCCCCGGCCCGTCCCCGGCGCCGACAAAATGACCGTCTATCAGGTCGAGCCCGAGAATCAGCATATTTGGGTCCGCTGGGCCAACTCCCTGCTGACCAGCTATCGGGCGCATCCGACGCAGAAGTATCCGTATCTCTACCCGGTCACCGGCCCGGTGTCGGGGTTGTCGCTCACGACCGAAACGTCGTTGCCCTATCCGCATCACCGCTCGCTGCTGTTCGCGTGCGACCATGTCAACGGCGGCAACTATTGGCAGAGCAATCTGGCGGCCGGACAGATTCTGTCCGACGGACCGAGCATCGGGCAGTGCACGGAGACTTCGGCGGAGATTCTCGACGCCTGCCAGTGGCGAAAGCCCGACGGCGAGACAATCTGTCGCGACGAGCGCAAGATCACCGTCACGGTCGTCGACCCGCGACTGCGATTACTGGACTTCGACATCCACTGGATCGCCGTCGAGGACCTGACCGTGACGAAGACGAACCATTCGCTGTTTTCGATCCGAGCGGCCGGCGACATCACGCCGTGGGGCGGCGGCATGCTGATCAACTCCGAGGGCCAGATCGGCGAGAAAGCCACCTTCGGTCAAGCGGCCGCATGGTGCGGATACCATGGCGTGCGAACTGCGATTCCCGGCGAGATCGTCGAAGGCATCGCGATCTTCGACCACCCCGAGAACCCCTGGTCGCCGTGCCCCTGGTTCACCCGCGACTACGGTTTCATCTCGCCGACGCCGATGAACTTCCTCGAAAAGCCCTGGCAACTGCCCGCCGGCGAGTCGGTCAAGCTACGCTATCGCGTCGTCCTTCACGCCGGCGACCACAAAGACGCCGACCTGGACGGTCTGCACAAGGCCTGGGCGAGCTAGCACACTACGGTCGATGCTCCCAAAAGACCGTCATTGTTCGCTCCTCGGTTGTGAAGAAATCCGTACGATGGGCCTCCGAGCCCGTTGCAACACGAATAGGTCAACGGATTCGACGGCCTCGGCGGGCCATCGTAGAAGCTGTTTTCGATTTCTTCACAACCTCTCCGCGAACTGACGCCTTGAGATATAGGGTACGTCTCAATCGCGAAGCGATCAACGACCGTGCGGCAGGATCGTGATTGCGTCCATCGGCTGGCAAGCAAGCACACACGCTCCGCAGCCGGGACATTTCGTGGCGTCGATAATCGGATACCGTCGGTCGTCTTCCCAGGTCCATTCGTGCAGCGTGATCGCGTCGTACGGACACACCTCGCGGCACATGGTGCGGCATTCCCGCCCCAAGGCCAACAGGCACCGGTCCATGACGACTTCTGCCCGGCCGATCGGATGGCGGAGTTTCTGCTGCAGTTCCGCAGCGCAATCGTCCATGGCGATCGCGCCCGAGGGACACACCTGCATGCACGCCGAGCAGTCTTCGCGACAGTAGTCGTCTTCGATCACCAGTCGCGGAGTCAGCCACTCGGTGATCCGCTGCGGTGACCAATCGGGCCGAATGATCCCAGCCGGACACGCCCGGGCACAATTGCCGCATCGCAGGCAGAGTTGTGCGAACTGCCACGACTGCACGGCACCCGGCGGGCGCAGCGAGGACGTCTCTTGGTGTTGCCCGCTTGCTCGCCCCGTCCAACCGAACCTCGCACCAATCCCCGCGCACACGGCCCCGGCCGACATGGCCAGCAACGAACGCCGCGTCGTTGGAACTCCCGCCTTCTGTTCACTCGGTGAGGCCGATCGACGCCGCCAACGAGACGCGATCCGCCTCGGCATCGCCAGCAGTTCTTGCGTGGCCCCAAGCGGGCAAAGCTTGCGACACCACAAACCGGGCAACGGAAACGACAACACCACCACGCCGCCCAACGCCGCAGCGCCAACCCAAGCGGAAGCTCGAAGCGGCCCATGCCCCAGACTGAACGGACCGCTGAAGATCGCCAACGGATCGAGCCATAACAACAACGGATAGCCGACGACGGAGGCCGAGATCGACGCCAAGACAAGTCCCCGACCAATCGGCGGCACACGCCTGCACTTGGCCGCCGAGACGGGCGAGATTCGTGCGACACACTCGCCCAGCAGTCCCACCGGACACACCCAGCGGCAAAACCACCGTCGTCGTACGATCGAGATCACCAACACCGGCAGGCCAACCAGCGCGGCGATGGAGAGCGATCGAGTCGCAATGGAGGTCGCCATCGCCACGAACGGGCTCACGGCCGGCACCAACATCGCCCCGGCCGTCCAACGTGTCAGCGGCACTAGCAGGATGACAGCAGCCACCAATGCGCAACATCGCACGACTGTTCGAAAACGGCGTCGACGCTTCATTTCTCGCGGATTCCTAATTGGGCATTGAGGTTAGCCCGGTCCCACTCATCCCAAGTAGGCTTCCTGCTCGCGGAGCAGTTTCTGGACCTTGGGTACCTCGACATCGCGCACCGTGCAACCGTCTTTGGCGGCCACGGCGGCGGCTACGCCAGCGGCATGGCCTGTGATGAAACAGTTGGGGATCACGCGGATCAGGTCCGACATGAAGCGTTCACCCGAGACGCAGCGACCGGCGGCCAGGACGTTGTCGACGTCCTTCGGCACCAGGGCACCATACGGAATCTGCCATTCCTGGTGGTTGCCGTTCCAGGCGCCACCGACCGCAACGACGTCAGGAAATCGCGTGCCGGCTTCGACGTCGCTCATTTTCAACGTGTGCAGGCCGTTGAGGACTCGCGTAATGCGTACGCCGAGCTGCGGGGCGGTCTCCATCAAGTAGACATTCTCATAGCCGGGAGTCTTCCGCAGCTGTTCGACGTTTTTCCAAATCAGTCGTCGTGCGTTCAATTCGAGGCTCGTCAGTTCAGCCACGTCGAGCGCATCGACGTCGGGGCCGTGCATGTTCACCCAATTCACACCCGGCACTGGTGTGCGGTTGCCCAGGAATCGCCCATCGGGTCGGCCAGCGTCCTTCCCAACGCGGTCGAGGTTGCCCAGCCGATGCACCAGACCGGCGTGATACTTTCGATGCTCGTGCTCGGCACCCGCCAACGCGAACACGTCGCCGTCACCGGTGGCGTCGACAACGTTGTTTGCGAGAATCGCCTGACGGCCCGACTTGCTCTCGAAGACAGCTCCGCAGACCTTGTTGCCGTCCATGATCGCATCGACGCCCCAGCAGTGCAGAAAAACGTCGAGGTCGGCTTCCATGACCATCTCGACCATCACGTACTTGAGTGCCTCGGCGTCGACCGTCGGATTGACACCCGGCCGGCGGTCGATGATACCGCGGTCGAGTTTCTCCAGCCGCCGCATCATCTCCTCGCCGATGCCCTGGCAGACCTGTTTCTTGCCGGTGACGATATGCCCAAGGACCACCAGCACAAGACCGCCGGTCCAGAGCCCGCCGAGATGACCGTAGCGTTCCACAAGCGTGACGTTCACACCGGCCCGTTTGGCCGCCAGGGCCGCCACGACTCCGGCTGGACCACCGCCGACGACCAGTACGTCGGTCTTGTGCAACAGCGTCAATTCTCGCTCGGGCTGGATGACCTTTCCGCCGACAATTCGTGCGGTCGGGTGATCCGTTCCGACGACTTTGACGCCCTTAGGGGCGTCCTTGCGCTGGGCCGGGTCGGCCCAGAGTGGATCGGTTGCCGCCGCTCCCAATCCGGCCGTCAATCCCGATGCGCTCAGTAGACGCATCCAGTCCCTTCGCGACATTTTCCTTGGTTCCATCGAAATCTCCCGTTCGGTGTTCTTTTGCAATGGGCCGGACCGGCGATGGAGTCTATTGTACACGTACTGCTCGTCATGTCCAGCATTGTAGCTCTCCTGCCTCTCCCTGGTTGCTTGTAGGGGATCCGGAACATTGCATGCAAGACGTTGCGATCGATGTCGACTCCGTTTATGATGTGCATTTGGACGTTACCACGGCAACGAATGCGGCTACGAGGAGGGTGTCAGAATGGCGCGACGTTTTGCAGTATGCCTTTGCCTTGCGTTGCTTGTCGCGGCCGACTCGCGTCTACACGCCGAGCCGCCCGTAGCGACTGTCGATCTGGAGGCCGGTTTTCGCGATCCGCCCGACGAAGCACGGCCCTCGGCCTACTGGCTCTGGCTTAACGGCTATGTCAATCGGGCGCATGTCGAACGGGAACTCCAGGCGTACTACGATGTGGGCGTTCGGGGGCTTTGCATCTTCGATATGGGAGCTCGCGGCGCGGCCGAGGCGATGCCACCGGCGGGGCCGGCGTTTATGAGTGAGCAGTCGGTCGACGACATCGCCCATGCGGTGCAAGTCGCCGGGCAGATCGGCATGGACGTGGAGTTGTCGGTGGCCAGCAGTTGGGACATGGGCGGGTCTTGGGTCGAACCGCGGCACGCCAGCATGGGACTCTTTCAAACGGAGACCCTGATCGACGGTCCTGCGTCGGTCGACGAGATACTACCCTTTCCGACGATCCCGGCCAAGGCGCCTCGACACGCCGACGGTACACCGGTCTTCTACAAGGACGTCGCCGTGCTGGCGATTCCCGCCGGTCGACGTGTGCCGGGCTACGACTTCGTCTTCAAGCTCGACCGCAATGATCACAACTCGCTCGACTACGCCGTGTTATCCAACTCGGCGAGCGACAACGCGAAGAAGTATGGAGACCTTCATCTCTTTGCGAAAGACTTTTCGATTGCAGTCTCGACCACGTCACCGACCGCGGATGCCTTCCGCGAGGTATTGCACGCTTCGCTGAAGCCGACCATCGGTCCGCAGCGTTTCGACCTGCCGGCGGTCGCTGCCCGATACGTCCGTTTGCGGATTCTAAGCGGGCACAATGCTGCGTTCGATCGCGTCCAACTCGGCGAGTTCGAGCTGTTCGACACTGAAGGCGTCAACGTGGTTGCCTCGCACGCTGCCGACCGCAATCGCGACGGAGCCGAACTGCTCGGCTATCCGCCGGCGTTGGGTCGCGACAAGAGTTGGACGGCTGAAAACTTGCACGACGGCAGTACCGTCGGCGCCGGCGGCAGTTGGTGCTCGGCCGGGCCGCCGCCGTTGTTGATCGACGATCCCACAAAGATCGTCGACCTGACCGATCGCATCGATGCCGACGGACGGCTGCAATGGGACGCGCCGGCCGGCCCATGGTCGCTCGTGCGCTATGTGTGCGCCAATACGGGCGAGCATTTGAAGGTGCCCAGCCCGAACTCCGACGGACTGGCGACCGATCATTTCAGTCGCGAGGCCACACAGACCTTTCTGGAGTATCTGATCGACCGGCTCCAGGCGAAAGTGGGCAAGCTCGATGAGACGGCGCTGAAGCAACTCTATCTGGCCAGCTACGAAGTACGCGGCACGATCTGGACGCCCGACATGATCGAGCAATTCCGCAACTACCGGGGCTACGACATGACGCCGTTTCTGCCGGCGCTTTCGAGCAACATTGTCCGCAGCGACGACGCCACGCGACGATTCATCTACGACTATCGCAAGACGCTCGGCGATCTGCTTGTCGACGCCTATTACAAAACCGCGGTCGAGACCGCCCACGCGGCCGGGCTGGGTGTCGAGTCGGAAGCCGGTGGCCCCGGGCCGCCGATTCATCAGGTGCCGGTCGACGCCCTGAAGGCACTCGGCGCCCTGGACGAGGTGCGTGGCGAGTTTTGGCCCAAGCGACCGGAGGCCGACCAGTTGTGGGTTGTCAAGGAGACCGCCTGTGCGGCCCATACGTATGGCAAACGTCGGGTCCACATGGAAGCATTCACCAGCATGTATCACTGGCAAGACGGCCCGTTCGAACTGAAGCCGTCGGCCGACCGTGCATTTTGCGAGGGGATGAACCACGTCGTCTGGCACACCGGTGCGCATCAGCCGCCCGAGGCCGGCCGGCCCGGCTGGGTCTATGGGGCGGGGACGCACCTGAACACCAATCTCGTCTGGTGGTCGAAGGCCAAGCCGTTTCTCGATTATCTGTCGCGTTGCTCTTTTCTATTGCAGCAGGGGCATTTCGTCGCCGACGTCTGCTACTATTACGGAGACCAAGGCTATAACTTCGTGCCGCCGAAGCACGTCGATCCGTCGCTGGGAGCCGGTCGTGACTACGACGTGGCCAACGCCGAGGTCGTGGTGAATCGGATGAGCGTGCGTGACGGGCGGATCACACTGCCCGACGGCATGCAGTATGAGTTGCTGGTCCTGCCGGACCGCGAGGACATCGACATTGTCGTTTTGCGGAAGATCGAGGAGTTGGTCCGTGCCGGAGGGACCGTCGTCGGCCCCAAGCCGACACGCACCGGCGGGCTGACCGATCATCCGGCCCGGGACGATCAGGTCAAGCAACTGGCCGACCAATTATGGGGCGACTGCGACGGCAAGCGTGTTCTCCAACATCGATACGGCAGCGGGAAGATCGTCTGGGGGCGGACGTTGCAGGAGATTCTCTTGCAACGCCGGCTGGGGGCCGATTTCCGTTTCGTTAGCGAGAAGGAAGATGCCGACCTGGATTTCATCCATCGCCGTACGGCCGAGGCCGATATCTACTTCGTCCGCAATAAGCAGATGCGCAGCGTATCGGTCGACGCCTTCTTTCGCGTTTCCGGCAAGGCCCCGGAGTTTTGGCTTCCCGACTCAGGCAAAGTCGTCCGACGCCCGGCCTATGAGCAGCTGGCCGAGGCAGTACGCGTTCCGCTACGGCTTCCACCGGCCGGTTCGCTGTTTGTCGTCTTCCGCCAACCCGACGGGCCGCATGCCGGGACAACCCAAGTGGAGAAGGCCGAAGTCCCGACCGCGACAACGCTGGCCGGTCCCTGGACGGTCCACTTTCCCGACGGACTGGGAGCTCCGAACCGCGTCGAACTGACAACGTTGCAGTCTTGGACCGAACACGAACACCCGGGCATTCGCTACTTCTCCGGCATTGCCCGCTATGAAACCGAGATCCAGATTCCTTCCGAGTGGCTGCAGGAAGATCGAAGACTGCTGCTCGAGCTGGGCCGACTTTGGGCCGTCGGCGAAGTTTGGCTTAACGGCAAGCCGTTGGGTATCGTCTGGAAGCCGCCCTACCGCGTCGAAATCGGCAAGGCGGCGCAGCCGGGCCGCAACCGGCTAGAGATCGAGATTGCCAACACCTGGTCGAACCGCCTGGTCGGCGATGCCCTCTTGCCGCCGGAGGATCGCTATTGTCGAACGAACATCACCCGCACAGGCACTCCCGGCAAAGCCTGGAAGGACGTGCCGCTTCACGAGTCGGGCCTGTTGGGGCCGGTCCGGCTGATTCCGGTCGTCGAAAAGACGGTTCATTGAACACGTGGGCGTCGTCGAGGATATCAAAACCATCGTCCGTTGATCACCAGAGGAGAAACACAATGCGATTCGGTTACGCGATTCCCGTAACGTTGATACTTGCATCCGTCGTGTCCGTCGTGTCCGTCGGGGCAGCCGCGGAGACACGCAATGCCATTACTCAATATGGCATTACCTGGACCTTTACCGACAGCGTTTCGGCCGGGCAATTCATCACCGGCGACTGGTGGGTTGTCGGCCCGGTCACGGTCGAAAGCGTCACGCCGACGCCGACGGCCGGTCGTCATGGCTCGGTCGTGAATCCGCCGGCTGGTGAGACCCAGGGCTACGACGTCCGGATCACGGGGTTCGACCCGTCGCTGCGTGCAGAGTTCCCCCTTCTGCTGACGCCGGGCCAATCGCTGGTCAGCACCGCGAGTGTGGACCAGATCGGCGTGGAGACACCAGACACGGTTCGCGGTCAGTACTGTCGCGGCCCGTTGCGCACGGCGGTCGTTCTGACCTGTTTGAAGGAGGCTTCACCTGCCGACGCATTCCGTCCGGCCTACGTGGGCGAGTGGAAAGAGATGTTCACCGCGTCGCAACTGCGGCGCGACATCCTGCCGAAACTGAAGTCACCCGGCGCCCTGCCTGACATCCGCGGCTACGAACGGGACCTGCAGCGAATCTGGCTCGATCACAAGCGACAGTGGAGCAACCGCAAGATGCATCCGCTGGAGAACATGCCCGACTATGGCCGGGAAATCACGAACATCGTTTCCGATGTGGCCGTGTTGCTGCTTCTCGAAGATCCCAATCGCGAGCGCGAGACACTGCTGCTTCGCTACGCGCAGAAGGGCATCGACTACTACGGTGTGACGCAGTCGGACGCCGATCTGTGGGTCGCCAACGGCGGCCACAACTCGGGCCGCAAGTGGCCGATCCTCTTCGCCGGTCTGATGTTCGGGCACCGGGGGATGATGAACGTGGAGGCTACCTTCCAGGAAGATCAGCAAACCTACTACGGCAAAGGTTTTCTCGGGCAGAAGGCTCTCTGGAGTATTGCCCCGGACAATGTAAACAAGCGACATGAGGAAGTCGATCCCAAGAACTGGGCTACTTTTGGCGACGACCACGGCAACAACGGCCTGAAGGCCGAAGGATATCGCAAGCTCAATGGTCCCACGTGGGTGGGCCAAGCACTGGCCGCGCGACTGACCGGCATGACCACCAACTGGAACCACCCGCCCTTCTTCGACTATGTCGACCGCTGGTGGCAGGAGGAAACCGCCGCAAGTCCCCTTGCCAAAGCCATGTGGGAAACCTATCGTGATAAGGCCGACGCGATCGGAAGCAGCGTCCAAAACAACGCGAACTGATACGTGCGATCGCCGCGATCGGAACGGAGACAACGAGCGATGCCCTATAGCCAGTACTATCGAGAATTCGAGGGCCAGACGTTCGTCATTCAAGCAGAAGGCGAAGCGGTCGAGAATTCCACAACGATGCGGGCCATTCTCGGGGGTATCCAGGAACTGATCCACCACGGGATTCGCGTGGTGCTCGTGTTCGGCAAAGGAGTGCGGTTCGAGGAAGAGCTTCGCACGACGTTCGCAGCCCGGCCGCACCCGGAGACCAACCGCCTCGTGATCCCGGAGACGGCGTTGACCCGCATCCGCGAGCAGCGGTCTCGAATCGCCGGCGATATCGACGCGATCTGCCGGACGTGCACGATTCCTTGCTGTGTGATCCCGGAGTCGGCTATTCGGGTCGAACGTCGGATCGGCCATGGAAGCACTGGAGTTCCCACGGAGTTCGACATCGAGGTCATTCGGTCGGTGCTGGGGCCGTCGAAGTTGGCGATCGTCGGTTTCGGGGGCGAGGATGACTGTGGCCAGTTTCTGCACGTTCCGTCGGTGTCGCTTGCCGCGGATTTGGCCGTCGCGCTGAATGCTCATAAGTTGGCCTTCTTGATGCACTCGGACGGCATCAGCGTGCCTCATCACAAGGGCGGAGCACGCCAACTCAGCTTCGCCGACCTCGAAGAACTGTTGTGCTTGTTGCAGCGGCAAGACCCGCAAGGCAATTTCATCCTGTCCGGCCCTGTATTGCCGAAGGTTCACGCCAGTATCCGTGCAGTCGCCGGCGGGGTCGATCAGATCCACTTGGTCTCGTACTCGCGGCTGCTCGACGAATTCCTCACGCGAACGGGCGTTGGGACGATGATCGAGCGTCGTCAGAGCCACCATGTCGACTATGCCCGGGCGGAAGATCTGGACGAGATTCAACGGCTTCATGACGAGTCGCAGCGATACCTGAGTCCGCTGGGGACGCCCTACGTAAAGCCTCTCGATCGGGCCGAACTCGGGCGACTGCTGCCGCAGACCCTGCTGCTACGTCATCGGAACGTCATGATCGGCAAGCTCCATACGGCCCCATTGCCCGGGGAATCTGTGCCTGCGAAAGATACCCCGCTGCAGATCAGCGGGTTCGTGATCGCGGAGAACCACCAGGATTCGCAACAAGGCCAACTCTTGCTTGCCGAGGCGCTTGCCCGACTGCGGGGACAAGGTTGCCGTCGGGCCGTTGCGATCTCGGCGTCGGCTCGGGCCCAAAGCCTTTTCCAGCGATTGGGCCGCATCTCAACCTCGCCGACCGCCGCCGAATCGGCATTTCTACACAAGGCGGCCGACCGATATCTGCCGGAGGAACGCGACC
>Ga0102962_1000659_pt1 | contig 15360 bp, 10 predicted proteins | sample SalPonF2_C_D2_MG_FD_84519 | JGI IMG/M metagenome (GOLD analysis project Ga0102962, IMG submission 84519) | Salt pond soil microbial communities from South San Francisco under conditions of wetland restoration - Salt Pond MetaG SF2_C_D2_MG ...
ACTGAGTCGCGAGGATGTTTCAGTGCTTGCTTCCATAGTGGAGCAGGAGTCGCTGCACAGCGACGAAAATCCGGTTATTGCCGGGGTGTTTATCAACCGGCTGCAAAATGGGATACCCCTGCAATCGGATCCGACCATTATTTTTGCCCTTCAGAATTTTAATATCCGCAGGGTGCTGAACAAACAGAAGAGGATCGATTCGCCTTATAATACGTATCTCCACCGCGGTCTTCCCCCGGGACCGATATGTATACCTTCAAAATCGGCCATCGATGCGGTTCTTAATTATGAAGATCACAATTACCTGTATTTTTGTGCCAAACCTGATTTCTCAGGCTACCATAATTTTGCCAGGACACTTTCTCAACATAACAAAAACGCACGTTTATACCAGCAGGCTCTCAATCAACGGAAAATATTTAAATAGTAGATAAAATATTAAAGTATTAATGTAATTTCATCCTATGAACAGGATCAAATTCGGAACAGATGGGTGGCGGGCTGTCATTGCCCGCGATTTCACGGTAGAGAATGTTGCCAGGGTATCAATGGCTTGCTCTACATGGCTTCAACGCAAGTACAGGGAGGCAACGGTTGTGATAGGATACGACTGTCGCTTCGGCGGTCCTATGTTCGCTGAAGCAGCTGCAAAGATATTAGGATCAAAAGGTATAAGGGTAATCCTTAGCGACCGGTTTACCTCTACACCTGTGGTTTCTTTTGTTGTGAATATGATGAAAGCTGAACTGGGCATCATGCTCACGGCCAGTCATAACCCCCCAGATTACAACGGTTTTAAGTTAAAAGGAACCCATGGAGGACCTCTTTTCGATGAAGATGTCAGGGATATCGAAAATATGATCGATTATGAAAACCAGCTCGACCTGGATCTCATCAAAATGGAGACTCTCATCGATAAGGACATACTCACCGTTGGGAATATCGAGGAATATTACGTGCAGCATGTCAGTGAGAATTTCGACCTGCCCGAATTGCGTAAGTATGCGCCTTCGGTAGCTTTTGATCCGATGTACGGCAGTGGTCAGAATATTCTCGGCGCCATACTTCCCGGTATAAAGGTACTGCATCAGAAACAGGACTTTTCGTTCGGGAATACCCCGCCCGAGCCGTTGGAGAGAAACCTCGGCGAGTTCCTCGAATTTGTCAGGAATGACCCCGATATTAAGATAGGCATTGCCGTTGATGGTGATGCCGACCGCATTGCACTCGTGGATGAAAACGGGAATTACATCGATTCGCATCATATCATTCTGCTTCTCATCCATTACCTGGCCGGTTACCTGGGTGAGACAGGAAGCATTATTACCGGATTCTCGTCCACTGTGAAAGTGGAAAAACTGGCCGAACATTATGGTTTGCAGGTCAAACGGGTTAAAATCGGTTTTAAGGAGATTTCAAGACACATGGTGAAGGAAGATGTTTTAGTTGGAGGTGAAGAATCCGGAGGGATCAGCGTAAAAGGCCATATAGCCGAGCGCGATGGCATTTGGATGGGACTTATCATCCTTCGTTTTATGCATGAATCAGGTAAGAGCCTCAGCGAACTCATTAATGAGATATATTCCATTACCGGCAGTTTTGCCTTCGCACGTTCAGATCTTCATATTACCAGGGAGTTGAAAAACCGGGTACTGGACAAGTGTCAGAAGGGTATTTTTGATTCGTTCGGGGATAATCGCGTGGAGCACATCGAAAGCCTGGATGGTTACAAATACTTCTTCGACAAAAATTCGTGGTTTATGATCAGGCCTTCAGGAACGGAACCAATTTTAAGGACGTACGCCGAAGCCCCTACTATGGATCAGGCCAAAGAACTGCTGGCGTCGGGTTACAGGACTATAATGTCGTCCTAAACAATATTTACCTCACGTTCCAGGTCTATCCCGAACTGGTTTTTTACCGATGTTCGTATTTGTTCGGAGAACTCAAAAACCTCGAGGCCCGTGGCCCGGCCATAGTTGACGATCACCAGTGGCTGATTGGGCCACGTACCCGTATCGTTCTCCCTGACGCCTTTCCATCCGGCCTTCTCGATAAGCCACGCTGCCGGGATTTTGATCTTATCATCGGCAGGATACGAAGGAATACCCGGATATGTTTCCTGTAACAAACCAAATTCTTTGACCGGTAATACGGGGTTTTTGAAAAAACTGCCCGCGTTGCCGGTTTTAGACGGATCAGGGAGTTTGGCCGACCTTATTTCGATGATTGTTTCCCTTAGTGAAGCCGGATCCTGTCTTTTCTTCTTTCTGAATTCCTGTTGCAGAATACCATAGCCAAGTTCGAACCGGGGATGTTTATCCAACCTGAAACAGACATGTGTGATAAGAAAACGGTTTTTCAGCTCTTGCTTAAAAATACTCTGACGGTATCCAAATTTGCAATCTTCAGCGAATATTCTGCCTTTCTCATTGTTTTCCAGGTAAATACCTTCAACCCACAGAATCCTGTTTTTAACTTCCACACCGTAGGCCCCGATATTCTGTACGGGGGCGGAACCCGTCATGCCAGGGATAAGCGAAAGGTTTTCAAGCCCCGAATAACCCTGCTCTACCGTATCAGAAACAAACCGGTCCCAGTTCTCTCCGGCACCTACCTTGATATCTGCGAACAACTCATCCTCCCGTATGACGTCCATCCCTCTGACAACAGGATGAAGAACCAGTCCGTCAAAATCATCAAGAAAAACAATGTTGCTTCCTTCACCCAGGATCATATACCTGTAATCGGAGATCCGGTGGTTGTTCAGAAATTCGGATACCTCTTCCAGACTTGCGAAACGGGCAAAATACCTGGTCTTCACATCAAAGCCAAAGGTGTTGAGTTCTTTAAGACTATAATTTTCCAGGATACCTGTCATAATTGAATTGTTTAAACAAAGATAGCATAAGGCTTTCACAGATATAAGGATTCTCTGGTTTATTTTTTATCTTCGTCAGGTTTGATAATGAAGTGAAACCACACATCTACATATCTGTCACCAACGACCTGGTTACCGATCAGAGGGTTGACCGGACAGCCGGTTTGCTAAGCTCTGCAGGAGCTGTGGTATGTCTTATCGGAAGGATCCTGCCCGGATCACCGGACACGGGAATCCGGTCCTATCGAACAAAACGGTTAAGACTCCTCGTTAAAAAAGGACCGGCCTTTTATGCGGCCTACAATACCCGGTTGTTCTTCTACCTGGTGTCCAGGCGAAGGATTAGTCATATTGTTTCAAATGACCTGGATACACTTGCGGCCTGTTTCTTCGCATCGCGCTTACGTGGTGCCACACTGGTATACGACAGCCATGAATACTTCACCGAAGTACCAGAATTACAGGGACGTAGATTTGTAAAATCGGTATGGACGGTCCTGGAAAAATGTATTGTGCCCAGGCTGAAATTCGCTTATACCGTCAATGATTCTATAGCCCGGATTCTCCAGACAAAGTATGGTGTACATTTCCATGTTGTCAGGAATGTTCCGTCATTACGTCATGAATCACTGCCTTACAGTCTTCCCGATGAAGCAAGGGGGAAGAAGATCGTGATTTACCAGGGAGCCGTAAATATCGGGCGCGGAATTGAAGAAGTCATTGATGCCGTTAAGCCTTTGGATGATGTTGTCTTCGTTATTGCCGGAACGGGTGACATTATTGCCGGTATCCGTTCACGTATAAAACGTGACCACCTGGAGCATAAAGTCATTCTCACCGGCAGGATTAAGCCCGCGAATCTTCATTCACTTACGTCACAGGCTCATCTGGGTGTGTCGTGCGAATTAAACATGGGCCTTAATTATTTTTATGCGCTGCCCAATAAACTCTTCTCGTATATTCATGCCGGGATTCCTGTCCTTACTTCAGCCTTCCCGGAAATGGAGCATATTGTGAAAACCTATAGCGTCGGAATGACGGTGGATGATCCTGCTAATACCGCCAGGCTTACCGAATTACTGAAAACAATGTTGTATGATGAAGCACGTATATCTGCCTGGAAGAGCAATACGTTAATCGCGGCACGGGAATTGTGCTGGGAAAAGGAACAAATAAAACTTAAGAATATTTATAGTAAGGCAGGACTACCATTTTAACACGTTGTGCAACCGCTGATTGAACAGCTTGCTATCCTGGTTTTCCCCGGAATATAAAAATAAAATCAATCAAATGAAATTTAAAATCACAATCGCTGGATTCGTGACCATGATGTTCCTGGTTTTCTCTTCGGAAACATCATTCTCACAAATAAAATTTTCTGAAATCACGAATGAGTCGGAATGGAACCAGTTAACCGAACAGGCTCAAAAGGCAGGGAAACCGATTTTTCTTGATGTATACGCCACCTGGTGTGGCCCGTGTAAGTACCTGGAGAAAAATGTGTACACCAACCCCGAACTTGGCACTTATTTTAACGACAACTATATAAATGCCAAAATGGACGGTGAGACGGATTTCGGATCTACCTTCGCACGTTCCCATCAGTTGGAAGCCTATCCTACCATGTTTTTCCTCACCCCGGCTTCTGATGTCATCGCTAAAATTGTTGGAGTAAGAGAAGCTGGCCCCCTGGAAGAAATTGGAAAAACCGTTGTTGAAAATTCCGGTAAACTGGCTTATTATGACGAAAATTTCTCAAAAAACAAGCTGAGCCTGGATGAACTTCAGAAATACCAGTCCATCCTTGTAACGCTTGGACAGGACGACAAGGCGGCTGAAGTGGGAGCGGCTATCCTTCCTTCACTTTCCGAAGAAGACATCATGAATCCACAATACAAGGATATCATCCTGGCCGCTACACCCGATATCGACAGTAAAGTGTTCAAAGTATTAAAAGCCAACAAATCCAGGCTTGAACAAACATGGAGCAAGGAAGAACTCAACCAGCTCTTCGGAAGCATTTTTAACCGTACCCTGAGCGAGGCTATCGCTGATCGGGATACCGTATTGCGCGACAGGATCATCAATGAGCTGTTGCCGGTATACCTTGAAAGCCAGGAGGATATAAACTCAGGGGCTTTGGTCACCAGGAAGATTTACCTGGCCAATACCGGCCAGTGGAAAAAGTATGCCGATCTGGTTAATAATGAATATATCGCCTCACATAAGGGCGATTCTAAATTCCTTTATTCCGAAGCCTATGAGGTTGCCAGTAATTACAGTTACAGCGAAGATGCTATTGGTTATGCACTGGCATGGGTAAACCAGGCTTTGGAGCTGGATCATTCATTCGATAACGTTGTTCTGGCTGCTTATATAAACGCGATTAAAGGGAATTTCGACCAGGCCAATACCTATGTCACCGAGGCAGATAAAATGGAGAAGACCGATGATCAGGCCAGGATGTTAACAGAGCTGAAGAAGGTGATCGACCAGGCCGAAGCACAGGCTAAACAGAAGTGAAATTTTGATTAGACAGGATAAATGATTCACTTTTGAACAGCGATTTATTGAGGCTGTCCCAAAAGTAGGGATATGAATAAAGGCACTTTAAAATTGAAAGTAAAACATCTTGAAATTAACTAAATATCATCTCAAATAGATGGTCATTAGTCCCCAGGGGATTTAGGGGTATAAATAGCATGGTGACTTACAATATGTAAGTTAATGATGTAACGTTTCGGCTTTGTAGACAGTCTCATTGGAAGCATTAACGGAGCATTCCCCTTACCTCCCCATCTCCAATATCTCATTCGTAAGATATATCCTGCTGCCGGAATCATCATTTGCAGCTTTTACCATTGCCTTAGCCAGTTTTCTGACGTTTACGCCTTTGTATTTCTTTACCGGACCGATAAAAAGAAAGCTGAACAGGGTATAGAAGAATTTCCCAATGGCTTCACCCAGCCGGAATTCGTCCCTCTCGCCAATTAGGAGGGAAGGCCGGAAAACAGAAAGTTGTCTGAAGTTGAATTTTTCAAGTTCTTTCTCCATTTGTCCTTTGGTCCTCAGGTAGAAATTCCGTGAATCAGGATCAGCACCGATGGAAGAGATTACTAAAAATTTGCCGACGCCATTGGCACGCGCAATTTCCGCCAGCTTAACCGGTAATTCGAGATCGACCGTGCGGAAAGCTTCTTTTGATCCGGCCTTTTTCATTGTTGTTCCCAGGCAGCAAAAAACATCATTCCCCTGTATTTTCCCGGCGATACTTTCCGGTTCTTTCAGATCGTTGACGATGGTTTCGAGTTTTGAATGGTTTTGTCTGAGAGGTCGACGCGTGAAAACAACAACGCGGGCATAATGGTGGTCATCGAGTAAAAGTCCGGTAAGGGCACGACCTGTAAGACCGGTGGCCCCGAACACTAATGCTGTTTTCCTGTCTCGTGATTCAACCATCTTAAGCTGTTTAGATATCCAGTAATGTTTTTTCAGGGCTCACCCCGCCGATAAGCATATTCACCGGGTTTTCGATATACTCTTTCACCCTTACCAGGAAGCTTACCGAATCACGTCCGTCAATAACCCGGTGATCATAGGAGATAGCCAGGTACATCATGGGACGCACAACGATCTGCCCGTCAACAACCACGGGACGTTCGATAATATTGTGCATGCCCAGGATGGCAGCCTGTGGTGGGTTAATGATGGGCGTTGAAAGCATGGAGCCGAAGATTCCGCCATTGGTTATCGTGAAGGTACCTCCGCTCATATCTTCGATGCTGATCCTGAATTTCCTGGCTTGTGCGGCCATGTTCATGATGTTCTTCTCGATGTCGGCCAGGCCCTGGCTTTCGGTGTTCCTTAACACCGGAACCATAAGCCCTTTTTCGGTCTGGACAGCGATACCGATATCGCAATAGTCCGGCACAATCAGCTCATCACCCTCAATATGACTGTTGACATTTGGGAATTCCTGCAGGGCCAGGGTGACGGCTTTGGTGAAGAACGACATGAAGCCGAGCTTGATGCCGTGTTTTTTCACGAAGATGTCCTGGTATTTTTTGCGGAGGGCGATGACTTGGCTCATGTCGGCCTCGTTGAAGGTCGTCAGCATAGCGGTTTCGTTCTTAACGGCAACCAGTCGCTGTGCTAATTTACGGCGCAGGTTGCTCATTTTAGAGCGTTGCTCAGTACGGCTGACCTTACCGCCGGCAAAGGCAAAATTTTCGCCGTTGTGCTGCCCCGACTGTGCCACGGCATTTACTTCCCGGCTGGTAATTTTACGAAGACCGTTAACAATGTCGTCAACATTCAGGCCGTCTTCTTCCATCATCCGGCGAGCTACAGGTGTGGTTTTTATCTTATCCGACACCATGCCCGTGCCGGTTTTGCTGTCTTCCCCGGCCACAGCACTCATGCCTTCTTCTTTTATCTCCGACGGCTCTGTTTCAGCTTCTGCCTGTTGGACTTTGACCTCTTCTTTGCCGGCTTCTTCTTTTTCAGTGCCTGTGGAATTTTTTCCGGGTTTTCCTTCTGTTTTTTCTTCCGTCTTCTCCGTTCTGACAGCTTCTGTTGCAGCCCCGGCTGAAGCGTTTTTTTCAGCGGTCTTACCTGCTTTGGAGGTGTCGATAGAGCAAACGACTGTACCTACCGGAACGGTTTCGCCCACTTCCTTCAACAGGGTTATCTTACCACTTTCTTCAGCAATGAGGGGCAGGGTGGCCTTTTCCGATTCGATTTCACCGATCTCCTGATCTTTCTCAACGTGGTCACCGCTTTCGACGAACCAGCTGCCTATTTCTACTTCAGATATGGATTCTCCCGGGCTGGGTACTTTAATTTCTAATGCCATGTTATTTCAAGGTTTAACAGGTTAGCCTTCAAGGTAATGATGTTGTTTGAGAATTTCCTTTCTCGAACTGCCGACGACGCATTGCAGTCCGCAATATTTATTGTTAAGCTCACAGGTACATCTTCTGAACACCTTTCCCACGATCTCTTTTTGTTGGATCTCGTGTAGTTTGAACAGGCCGACCGCCGGACTTCCGCTGGGCTGGCGCGTGACCGGTATAACGCCCTTATCTTTCATGATGTTCTGGATGTAATACCAGGGTCCCATATTTTCCGGTTCTTCCTGAACCCAGAGAGTAAGCAGGTTGTTTTTGTATTTTTCCAGTATGGCTTCAATTTCCTTTTTCGGGAAGGGATGGAGTTGTTCGATGCGCACCAGGGCAATATCGCGGGCATTGTATTCTTCTTTTTTAGCCAGAAGGTCGTAATAGATTTTCCCCGAACAAAGAACAATACGGCGTACTTCATCTATGTCTACGTTATCGTCATCGATGACCGGCATGAAATGCGAGTCTTCCAGTTCTTCCAGGCTGGAGATGCATTTCGGGTGACGAAGCAGGCTCTTTGGCGTAAAAACAATGACAGGGACCCTGAAGTTGCGTTTCATCTGTAGCCTTAACAGGTGAAAAAGACTGGCAGGTGTCGATGGGTTTACGATCTGCATATTACCCCGGGCTGCCAGCACCAGAAAGCGTTCTATACGGGCGCTGGAATGCTCGGGTCCCTGGCCCTCGAATCCATGGGGGAGGAACATGACAAGGCCGTTCATAAGGCCCCATTTTTCCTCGGCCGAGCTGATATACTGATCGACCATCACCTGCCCGACATTGGCGAAATCGCCGAACTGTGCCTCCCAGATGGTTAGCGAACCGGGTGTAGCCAGGGCATAACCGTATTCGAAACCGAGAACGCCATATTCGTTAAGCGGCGAGTTATAAATATCGAAGGTAGCCTGGTCGGGCGAAAGATTTTTTAACGGTGAATATTGCTGATCGGTATCCTGGATGGTCATGGCGGCATGGCGATGGGCAAACGTCCCTCTCACACTGTCCTGTCCGCTGATCCTGATGGAATGGCCTTCCGTGAGGAGCGAAGCATAGGCTAGTAATTCGCCCATGGCCCAGTCGATTTTACCTTCGTTGGTGAGTTTCTTCCGTTCATCCAGTAGACGGACGATCTTTTTGAAGAAGGTTTTATCTTCGGGCAGATGATTGATTTTTGCTGCCAGATCGGAGAGATTTTCTTTCGTCACTCCTGTGACCACCTTTTTATTAAAATCGTCTTCCTGAGCGTACTTAAACCTCTGCCATTCTTCCTCCAGGAACTGCGGTATGATTACTTTCTTCAGTTCGCGCGACTTTGCAAGCTTGGCCTCGAGAATCTCATCGAAGTCTTTCTCAATACGTTCAATGTCATCTTTACTGTAGATCTTCTGTTCAAAAAGATTCCCGGCGTATATATCACGGGAGTTTGGATGGCTGGCGATGGCCTTGTATAATATTGGCTGGGTAAAGCGGGGCTCGTCACCTTCGTTATGACCATATTTCCGGTAACACAGGATGTCAATGAAAACATCGGTGTGGAAGGTCTGACGGTATTCCATGGCAATCCTGATGGTGTGGATAAGCGCTTCAACATCGTCGCCGTTGACATGGAAGATCGGGCTTTTGGTAACCTTGCCGATGTCGGTGCAATAAGTGCTTGACCGGGCATCGAGGTAATTAGTGGTAAAACCTACCTGGTTGTTAATAACCAGGTGGATAGTCCCCCCGGTATGGTAACCGTTCAGTTCCGACATCTGTATAACTTCGTATACCACACCCTGTCCGGCAATGGCAGCGTCGCCGTGAATAATGATAGGTGCAAGTTTATTATAGTTACCGTTATAGATATGATCGATCTTCGAGCGTGAGATGCCTTGTACCACGGGTGTGCCGGCTTCCAGGTGCGAAGGGTTGGGTGCCAGGTTCAGCCTGACGTTACGCCCGCCCCTGGTGGTGATATGGTTGCTGAAGCCAAGATGGTACTTGACGTCTCCCAGGGCTATGCCAGCCTCGTATTCTTCACCTTCAAATTCTTTGAACGTGCGTTCATAAGGTTTCTGCAAGACGTTGGAAAGCACGTTTAACCTTCCGCGATGTGACATGCTGATGTTAAACTCGTCAATTCCAAGGAAGGCGCCATGGTCGATCACCGCGTTAAGTGCCGGTATAAGAATCTCGGCTCCTTCGAGCGAAAATCTTTTCTGCCCTGTGTATTTTTTGTGAATAAATTTCTCAAAACCGACAGCATGTTTGAGATGCATAAATATCTCCTTCTTCTCTTCTTCCGAAAAGACGCTGTGGTTCCGGTTGGTTTCGATCTTTTCCTGCAACCACCTGATCTTTTCCGGATTCCTGATGAACATGTATTCGGAACCAATAGAGCCGCAATAGGTCTGATTAAGGTAGCCGATAATATTTCGCAGAGAGGCTTTGCCAATTCCTATCTCCCTTCCGGCATAAAATTCAAGGTCAAGGTCGCTTTCTTCAAGGCCGTAATTCTCCAGGTCAAGGGTAGGGAAGTATTTGCGCCTGGTCCTCACCGGGTTGGTCCTGGTGAAAAGATGGCCACGCTTGCGATAGGCATCAATATAATTGATTACCTTAAATTCCTTATCAAAGGTTTCGGTATGGATTTCACCTGTTTTTACGTTCTTAACAGCAAAATTAAATCCAAGGAAGAATTTTTGCCAGGAAGGGTCGAGAGATTCGGGATCTTTTTGATATTGCTCGAATAACTCTTCTATCGCATCAATCTCTCCGTTACCTAAAAATGATAGATCATCCATAATTGATTGTCTCAGGGCGTTTGAAGTTCAAAAGTATAAAACTTTTCCGAGGGTTTCAGGTTTACCAACAAACATGTTTTATAAAAGATATTATCAGGTTTTTAAACATCTGAAATGCCCGGTTTGTTTAATGAGAGACAGTGATAATCAGATATACAAAACGGGTGGAACACATACATATAGCAAACAGGTATAAAGTTGGCTGAAATGCAGTCTGAAAATTTTGGCTTTTCGTCTAAGCATTATTTTATATATTTGTCCTCTTCAGACTTTTCCTCATATTAATAATAAACTGTACTATGAAATTAGGCATTCTGAAAGAATCCCCGGGTGAAAACCGGGTAGCCATGTTACCCGAAAGTGTTGCAATACTTAAGGGACTAAAAGTTGATGTACTGGTTCAAAAAGACGCCGGTGAAAACGCGTTCGCACCCGATAAGGAATTTGAAGATGCCGGAGCGACCCTGGAAACAAGGGAAAAAGTTATCTCCCAATCAGACGTTCTGGTGACCATTCATCAGCTTTCGAAAGACGAAATGAAAAAGCTTAAAAAAGGGCAGGTCCTTTTGGCTGTGCTCAATCCTTTTTTCAACAAGGAGACCATAGAAGCTCTTGCCAAAGGGGGGGTTGTATCCTTCAGCCTTGATGTGATCCCGAGAACGACAAGGGCTCAGGCTATGGACATCCTGTCGTCACAGGCCACAGTGGCTGGTTATAAAGCGGTTCTCGATGCCGCTAATATTTTTGGCTCATTTCTCCCCATGTTCATGACGGCAGCCGGAACCATCAAGCCCGCTAAAATAATGATCATCGGTGCCGGTGTTGCCGGACTGCAGGCTATCGCAACTTCAAGAAAGCTGGGTGCTGTTGTGGAAGCTTTCGATGTCCGTACTGCAGCCCGCGAAGAAGTGAAAAGTCTTGGCGCAAAATTCGTTGAGGTTGAAGGCGCCCAGGAAGATCAGTCTGCCGGCGGCTACGCTGTAGAGCAGAGTGAAGAATACAAGAAAAAACAACAACAGGCTGTTCACGATCATGCCGTTAAGTCAGATATTATCATCTGTACCGCCCAGATCCCTGGACGTAAAGCACCGCTGATCCTGAAAAAGGAAACCGTGGAAGGCATGAAGCCCGGATCGGTTATCATTGACCTGGCTGCTTCATCGGGTGGTAACTGCGAACTCACCAAAAACAACGAAGTGGTAGTGCATAAACAGGTGAAAATTATCGGTAATTCAAACTACCCGTCCCAATTACCTACCGATTCAAGCAGGATGCTCGGGAAAAACATCGTAAATTTCCTTAAGCTTATCATCGGCGACGATGGTGCCCTTAACCTGAATTTCGAAGACGATATTGTAGCCGGTACCTGTGTCACCAAAGAAGGGGAAATCGTTCACGAGAAAATTAAAGCAGCATATCAATCTTAAAATCTGACCGACATGCAAAATATACTATCATTTTTCTGGGAGCATAAAGACATGATCTTCATCATCGTGCTTTCCATATTTCTGGGTTTTGAAGTGATTTCGAACGTCCCTTCTGTTCTTCATACACCGCTGATGTCAGGTGCAAACGCCATTAGTGGCGTAATCGTCATTGGTGGTATTATCCTTGTCGGACATGCCGATACAACCCTGGAATGGGTGCTCGGTATTCTTGCCGTCTTCCTGGCCACCCTTAACGTTGCCGGTGGTTTCGTGGTTACCGACAGGATGCTCGAAATGTTTAAGAAGAAGAAAAAGAAGTAAAAAGGACCTGCTTACCATTTATAATCATTCAAAAAAATTTCCGGAATAATTTAAAACGAAGGCAAATAATAAAATCATGGATACATCGATTATCAATCCCTCATCAGGTGAAATCATTCTCGAATTCAGTTATCTGCTGGCAGCCATATTTTTCGTCATTGGGCTGAAACTTCAGAGTTCACCTGTCAGCGCACGACGCGGTAACCTCTGGGCAGCTGCCGGTATGTTGCTGGCCATGGTAACCACCCTTTTCCTGCACCAGGATGCGGAAGGAAATACCATTCCCTGGCTTAACGGACTCATTGTGGTTGCCACCATAATTATTGGTACAATTGTAGGAACAGTGGTCGCCAGGAAAGTTAAAATGACGGCTATGCCACAGCTTGTATCGTTCTTCAACGCTACCGGAGGTGCAGCATCGGCGCTCGTGGCACTTATCGAATTCTCCAATCCACAGAATGAATCGACCCTTGTCACACTTCTTGGCCTGGTGATAGGTAGTATCGCTTTCAGTGGCAGTATGATCGCCTACGGTAAACTCGACGGTAAGGTTGGTGATGTGTTTGCCCGCTTTATGACCTATCTCAACATCTTTATTCTCCTGGTGGTAGTGGCCATGGTGGTCGTAATTATGGCCGCAGGTTTTAATTATGAAACCCAGAAACTCCTTGTATATGTACTCCTTGGTATCAGCCTTATTTATGGTGTGACCTTTGTTCTTCCTATTGGCGGTGCCGATATGCCGGTGGTTATTTCATTGCTGAATTCATTTACAGGTATTGCAGCCGCTATGGCAGGCTTTATCTATAAAAATGAAGCAATGATTCTGGGCGGTATTCTTGTGGGCGCTGCAGGTACCATTCTTACCCTCCAGATGTGCCGTGCCATGAACCGTTCCCTTATTAACGTAATCATAGGATCCTTTGGCGGGGGAGGCTCAGCCGCAGAAAAAGAGCACGGCAATATAAAAGAAATTTCAGTCAATGACGCTGCCGTCCTCCTGGCGTACTCGGGCAAAGTGGTCATCATTCCGGGCTACGGACTTGCTGTCGCTCAGGCTCAACATATATGCCACGAATTTGAAACCCAACTCGAAGCAAATGGCGTTGAAGTGAAATATGCCATTCATCCTGTAGCGGGTCGTATGCCCGGACACATGAACGTCCTCCTGGCTGAAGCAGATGTATCTTATGATAAACTTGTGGAAATGGATGAAATCAATCCGGATATGCCAAATACTGATGTTGCTGTGGTTATAGGTGCTAATGACGTGGTTAATCCGGCCGCTAACGATGATCCCGGCAGTCCTATTTTCGGCATGCCCATCATAAAGGCATTCGAAGCAAAAAATATCATCGTGATGAAACGAGGCATGGGAAAAGGCTATGCAGCTATCGAAAACTACCTGTTCTATGACGATAAAACCCGTATGCTCTTTGGTAACGCTAAAGATTCCCTGCAAAAACTTGTGGCCGAGATCAAAAACTTATAAACAGTTTAGGTGAAAATTATTCTTGTCAAGAAAAAACCGGAGACATTGATGAATCTCCGGTTTTTTTATGTAAACTAATGAAATGCTATTGTGAATGCATCTTATCTTCCACGCCTGGTTCTGGAAGAGAAATGGAGTTCAAAATACATCCTAACAGCAATATCTCATGGGGCAGCTCATGTAATTACTGGAATTTTAGATAATTAGATATGAACAGACCTGCATAATTCAATCCCCAAAATCGCCTCCTGCCAATTTCGGCAAATGATGCTGTAAGAACCTTTATGTTAATAACTCGTACAACGTCCTGACAACAATGGTTAAATTAGAATTGAATAATTCTTTATTTTTGGCTTGTCGAGTAAATGAAAAGGAACCAAAACAGAGGATATTGTCAGATTGACACGGTGGGAATGAAAGAAGCCATATCAGGAAAGCTTCTTTTTGTTCTCGTGGTCCTCTTGTCCTTTCTTGCGATCTCTCCTGCCACTCTTAACGCCCAGGAATTTACTTTAGATAATTACTCCGGTAGCTGGTTAGACGATGCCAGCTGGGAAAGCGGAACATGCCCGGGAACTACCAATCTGCAAACAGGGATAACTGTTAATGGCTTCATAACCAGTTCTGTAGGTCTTGATATAAACAAAGGAGACCTGGTCATCAATGACACGCTAATCATTTTTGGCGACCTCTCATTCGGGAACAACGGGAATTTGATCATCAACACTGGTGGTATCCTGATTGTGTATGGCAATTATAGTTCCGACAATAAGGTTGATGTACTGGAAAATGGCATCATGGTTGTAACCGGCGAATTTACGATGCAGAATAACAACAACCAGGGCTCTTTTCAGATCGACAGCGGGAGCGTTTACATTTTTGATCCGGTTCCCCAGATTAAGGATGGCGTTAATTTCTCTGATTTACAGTGCAATCCCGACTGTGGGTATGGTGATTCTACCGCACTTTCAAGCGATCCTATATTTGATTTTTTTAAATCGGGCGGATACACGATATCAGCTTCCGGACCACTTAGTTTCTGTGCCGGAGGCTCCGTCGACCTGTCGGTTCCCGATGAGGGCCTTTATTACCAATGGCAAAAAGATAATGCAGATGTTCCACGTGCCAATTCCTTTATTTATACCGCCGGGACTGAAGGAAGCTATTCTCTTAAAATGCTCCATGGCACCGATACGCTGTACCTGAGCCCTGTATTAATTACCGTGGCAACGACCAGTACCCCGCCAACCTCGGCTACAGTAGACCGCAATAACCTGTGTCCGGCCGATGGTAGCATCGTGCTGACCTACACCGGTGGAAGCCTTGGGACCAACGCTACGGCTGAGTGGTACGCTGATGCTGCTTTCACCATCAATGTCGGCTCGGGTAATGATGTAAGTATAGCGACCCCGTCAACCACCACAACGTATTACGTCCGCTTCGAAGGCGACTGCGACACCACCTCTGCCGTCAGCGTCACGGAGACCATCAAAGACCTCAGCACAGCTCCAGCCTCGGCTACAGTAGACCGTAATAACCTGTGTCCGGCCGATGG
>Ga0102962_1000660_pt1 | contig 15348 bp, 13 predicted proteins | sample SalPonF2_C_D2_MG_FD_84519 | JGI IMG/M metagenome (GOLD analysis project Ga0102962, IMG submission 84519) | Salt pond soil microbial communities from South San Francisco under conditions of wetland restoration - Salt Pond MetaG SF2_C_D2_MG ...
ACTCATGCGCGGTGTCATGATCTCATCAGCGAGGTAATTCTGAATAGTGTATGGCAACACAAAATAACCGTCAGCCAGTCCCTGCATCAATGCTGAGGCGCCAAGCCGGTTGGCCCCGTGGTCGCTGAAATTTGACTCCCCGATGGAGAATAGTCCGTCGATGGAAGTCATTAATTCGTAATTTACCCAGGTGCCGCCCATCGTATAGTGAATGGCAGGATAGATCATCATGGGCGTTTCATACGGATTGTCGTCGGTGATTTTTTCATACATCTGAAACAGGTTGCCATACCGCTGCTCAACCACCTCTTTACCTAACCGGCCAATTGCTTCTGAAAAATCAAGGTAAACAGCAAGGCCTGTACCAACTCCGTAACCGGCATCGCAGCGTTCTTTGGCAGCACGGGAGGCTACATCGCGCGGTACCAGGTTACCAAAAGCAGGGTAGCGGCGCTCCAGATAATAGTCGCGTTCTTCTTCTGAGAGGTCAGTAGGTTTCAGTTTGCCTTCCCGTATGGCTTCGGCGTCTTCTTTTTTCTTTGGCACCCATATTCGTCCGTCGTTACGCAGACTTTCACTCATCAGGGTGAGTTTTGACTGAAAATGACCGTGAACCGGGATACAGGTCGGGTGGATCTGTACGTAAGACGGATTGGCGAAATAGGCTCCTTTCTTGTATATCTGCCAGGCAGCACTTCCGTTGGAACCCATGGCATTGGTAGAAAGGAAGAAGGCATTGCCGTATCCGCCGGAGGCAATAACCACTGCATGGGCAAAATGCCGCTCAATTTTTCCGGTTACCAGGTTGCGGGTAATGATCCCACGGGCTTTACCATCAATAACCACTACATCGAGCATCTCATGGCGGGGAAACATGGTTACCTTACCGGCATCCACCTGTCTCATCAGGGCGCTGTAGGCACCCAGCAGCAACTGCTGTCCGGTTTGTCCGCGGGCATAAAAAGTTCTGGAAACCAGTGCCCCTCCAAAGGAACGGTTGGCAAGCAATCCGCCATATTCGCGGGCAAAAGGCACTCCCTGGGCCACGCACTGGTCGATGATACTGTTACTTACTTCGGCCAGGCGGTATACATTGGCTTCCCGGGCACGGTAATCGCCACCTTTTATGGTATCATAAAACAAGCGATATACAGTATCACCATCATTTGGATAGTTCTTGGCAGCATTTATCCCGCCCTGGGCAGCAATACTGTGTGCCCGGCGCGGACTGTCCTGGTAACAGAATGATTTAACGTTGAACCCCATTTCTCCCATACTGGCAGCGGCCGAAGCACCGGCCAATCCGGTTCCTACTACAATAATATCAAGTTTGCGCTTATTGGCGGGGTTTACCAATCGCTGATGCGCTTTAAAATTTGTCCATTTTTCCGCAACGGGACCTTCTGGTATTTTGGAATCTATTGTACTCATATCAAATATCTTTGAATCTTCCTGATTAACTATAATAAATAACTAAGGGGATGATGATGAAACCGGCAGTAACAAAGATGCTGTATATAACACCAATACCTTTTATTACCGGCGTATAGGTATTGTGGTTCATACCGAGGGTTTGAAAAGCTGACTGGAAGCCGTGGTGTAGGTGAAAGCCTAGTATAAGAAATGCAATAATATAGCCAATTACATAAAGACCTATATGAAATTTTGCAATCACCAGGCTGCCCAGATCATGAACAGTTACACCGTTGGAAAGGGTGATTTCTCCGGCACTATGCCCCAGCTTGGAGACAAAATAAAAATCCATCAGGTGGATGATCAGAAAAATAAAAATGATGGCTGCTGTATGGATCATATATTTGGAGAAAAAAGAGGTTTGCGAATAATTGGTCTTTTTATAACCAGTGCTGCCTCTTGCCATCCAGTTTTGTATCTGGAGGATCAAACCATATATGATGTGTAACAACAATCCTCCGAACAAAACCACTTCGAACACTTTGATCACAATATTTGTTGCCATAAAGTTGGCAGCCACATTGAATGGTTCAGTGGAGGAGGATAAAATCAACAGTGAGTTGATCCCGAGATGTACCAGCAGAAAGAGAATAAGAAATAATCCTGCAAGGGACATGATCAACTTCTTTCCCAGCGAAGAACTAAAAACATTACTCATAGATGTGATTTTAAAATAAGTTAATTATATTGCGTGTGATGACTTTTACGAAAAGAACCTTACTGCTCACAAATTTATCTTCATTCGGATTAAATACCAGTCAAAAATAATAAAATCGAGCAATTTAAAATAAGTCTAAGCTATGAGATATAATAGAATTGATCAAAAATTATTCATTACAAACAGGGAAAAGCTTGTTAAGCAATTATCTGACAACAGCATAGCTATCGTTAATTCAAATGATGAAATGCCAAGAAACGGAGATCAGTATCATCCGTACAGGCAGCAATCCGATCTATTTTACCTCACCGGGATTGACCAGGAAAAAACGGTACTGGTTTTATGTCCCCAACATATTGATCCAAAATACCGGGAGGTATTATTTATACTGAAGGCTGATGCCACCCTGGAGATCTGGCACGGACACAAGCTTACGCAGGAAGAAGCAAAGAATATTTCGGGAGTCAGAAACGTTCGGTGGCTTGATGAAATGGAAGCCATACTTCGCGAGATGATGCTGCAGTTTGATAAGGTATTTATCAATCAGAACGAATATCTTAAATTTTTTCCTGAGGTTGAATCAAGAGATACACGTTTTCTACAATCATTGAAACAACAGCATCCACTGCATAAATATCAGCGGTTGGCGCCACTTTTGAAAAAATTGCGACTGAACAAAGAACCTGAGGAGTTTCAGCTGCTAAAAACAGCCTGTAAGATTACAGATAATGCATTTAGAAAAGTATTGTCTGTAACCAAAGCAGGAATGAAAGAGTACGAGGTGGAGGCTGAACTTACTTACGAATTTATCAGAAAGGGTGCGGCAGGTCATGCCTATGCCCCGATTGTAGCTACCGGTGCAAACGCCTGCGCATTACACTACATTGCCAATGATGCCACTCTGCAGGACGGCGACCTGCTCTTAATGGATTTTGGGGCTGAGTATGCCAATTATGCAGCAGATTGTTCGCGTACATTCCCGGTAAACGGCAAATTTTCAGAAAGACAACGGGCATTATACGAAGCCACCTTGCGGGTGTTTTATTTCGCCAGGGATTTAATGCTACCCGGTACAACCATCACGGAGATCCATTCAAAAGTTTGCCGGAAATGGGAGGAGGAGCATATCAGGCTTGGTTTGTACTCCAAAGAAGACCTTGAAAAGCAGGAAGCACAAAATCCTTTGTATTTCAAATATTATATGCATGGTACTTCACATTTCATCGGACTGGATGTACATGATGTGGGAGACAAACAAACTGTGCTGGAACCGGGTATGGTGCTTAGCTGTGAACCTGGTATTTATATTGCTGAGGAAGGAATCGGCATCAGGATTGAAAATGACATTCTCATAACAGAAGGAAAACCCGTTGACCTGATGGCTGATATACCTATTGAACCAGAAGATATTGAAGCGATTATGAGTACTGCAAAACAAACATGAATCCGGATGAAGGCAGGTGACAAACATTTTAGTTGAGAAACCTGTTATATTATTGAAATGACTTTTTACTTGTTTCTAAAGGCCTGCCTGCCGAAAGCTTTACTGGCAGGGAGCAAATTGATTTTCTTCACACCCTTTAGGGGCGGGGCAAATGAAGAAAATCAATGGCTTTTTTCAGGTAATTATTAAGACAATCATTTTATTTTTATTAAAACTTAACTGACCATGGAACACAACATACAATATAACGGACATCCCGTGCGGTACAAAGACCAGGGCAGCGGGACACCGCTGGTACTTCTGCACGGTTACCTGGAATCACTAAACAGTTGGGATAATTTTGCTGCCTCCCTCGCATCGGAATACAGGATTATTACCCCGGATCTTCCAGGGCACGGGGAAACTGGTGTGCCAGGTACTGTTAGTTCGATGGATTATATGGCCGAGGTTGTAAAATATGTAATGGAATCTGCCGGTATCACAAAAGCGGTTGTAATTGGTCATTCTATGGGCGGGTATGCCACTCTCGCCTTTGCTGACAGGTACCCGGAAGCATTGCTTGGTTTTGGTTTGTTCCACTCAGCCCCCTTTCCGGATACTGATGAGAAGAAGAAAAACAGGGACCGGGAGATACAGCTGGTAAGAGAAGGTAAGAAAAATCTGATCTTCAATACCAATATCCCGAAAATGTTTGCCGATGATAACCTGGAAAGACTGGCAGATAAAGTGGAAACGGCAAAAGAAATAGCAAGAGGAACGCCTGAAGAGGGCATTATTGCTGTGCTGGAAGGAATGAAAGCCCGGCCCGATCGTACACAACTGGTGAAAAATCCGGAAGTTCCTTTTTTGTACCTGCTTGGTAAAAAAGACAAGTATATTGCTTTTGAAAATATTGAGCCTTTTATTAGTGAGTTAACCAATGCCCGAATTGAAATTCTTGAAAATTCAGGGCATATGGGATTTGTAGAAGAAAAAGAACGGTCAGAAGAGATTATCAAAGCTTTTATGTCCGGACTTTAATAACCTCAGGATCATTTACAAACTCACCTTCACCGGAGGTTCTTTACCTGAATAAAGAACATAAAAAGACTTACTGTCGTCTCGTTTTGCCTGACAGTAAGTTTTCTGTTTTCTGAACAGGTGATGCTGAAAGGCTCGTATTATCCTTCTTTCCAATCTACCTCAATAAGTTCCGACCCCATTTTGGCTTTGGCCAGCGAAGCCAGGTTTAGCAATTCACTCTTGCAGCAATCAACAGATTTGTTGCGTTCCAGCCTTTCCTGCAGCTCATTGGCCAGTTCTGTTACAGTGATCATTCGTTTTGACATAGTTATTTGATTTTATAGTATGAGTTTTTTAGAGTAATTTGATAATAATCATGATTTATTCACAAGTTACTAAAAAATTCAAAGACAGAGATCACTATGTACAAGGTTTTTTGCAATCAGGCAAATAGTGACGCCGACATTCCCGCAAACAGATTTATTGATCCAAAAAAGAGTCGTTATTTTAATATTTCTGAAGGCTTCTCTCCAGGCTTTTTTATAACGCCGGTCAATCGTAATTTTTGCAGTATTATACCGAATACAATGAGCACCAGTCCGGCAATTGTGGTGATATAGATTTGTTCTCCAAGAATAAAATGGATAAAAATCAGAGAAATAAAAGGGGAGAGATAAACCATGTTGCTGATGACATCGGTCGACCTGGCCAGTTGAAGTGCCTTCAGCCAGAAGACGAAGCTGAATCCCATCTCAAAGGCACCCACATAGAGGGCCGCAGTGAAACCCTTTACGGGAATGGTCCTGTAATTTCCCCGAAGTACATACAGAAGCAGGATAAATATCATCGCAAACAAAAAATTCAAAAAAAGTTTCACTACTTCATCCCGTTTATCCCGTACATTCAGTATCCAGAAAAACGACCAGATAATAGAACTTCCGGCAGCCAGTGCAACACCCAGTGGTTCGTCAATATGGTAGCCGGAAAGATTTCCCTGTGAAGAGATTAAGAAAACACCGCCAAAACTGATGAAAAGAGCAACAAAACTTTTTATTCCGGGTTTTTGTTTCAGAAACGGGATTGCCAGAAAAACCAGCACTATCGGCCATATCATATTCAAAGGTTGCGCTACCTGTGCGGGAAGAAGTGAATAAGCCTTGAACAACACCAGGTAATAAAGAAAAGGATTCAAAAAGCCCAGCAGCGCCGAAAATAAATATTGTTTGACTTTCTGATGAAATATAAGTTGCAGCCTTCCCTGTGAAACCAGTATAATGCCCAGTATTACTACTGATGTCAATGAAGCAAAAAGAAGCAGTTCTATATAGTCGAGATAGTTGAGCGCGATTTTGAAGGCTGTTGCCACAGTTGACCAAAACAAAATGGTTAATGAGGCAAACATATAAGCCTGATTCTCTTTTCTGATATTCATGTTTAACCCGTAAATGTGAAAAATATCTTTTTTTAAGCAACTGAGGTGCATATTTAACCTGATTACAATATAGGAATTCTTTGTTTCTGCAAAGAAAATATGTGGTTAAAAAGTTATTTGCCTGCCATTATTGACTGACTCTTTTTACAATAACCCTAAAGATTTCTCCGTAAAGATTAATAATGGCTTTCCAAAAAAAATTAAACCTGTTGATTCCGTCATGTGTAGAATTTCCCCAGCCAGAACAAAAAAATGTAGATATAAATCGCGCTATCCGGCGGCCAGGTAGTTTGTAATTCTGGTTAGTATAACAAAATATAAATTGTAACCTAAAGGAATTCAACCTCCTAACATTATATTGTTAATTAAATCCCCAAAAACCGTGTCTCCGGATATTTCTGGCATATATTTTATATTACTAGTATGTGGGAAAATAACATTTAAACACGAAAAGCAAAATGGAACCAATCTATAACTGGTATATTTTAAAAGCAAAGATAAAGCAGATTTATCCTTCCCTCAGGGATGAAGAACTTAATTATAAGGAGGGGAGCGAGGATGAATTATTGGCCCAATTGCATACACTTACCGGAAAATCTAAAAAAGAAATACTACATAAAATCCAGGAATTACAAAAGGTTTTTATCAAACCACTTTCTTTTATTTGACGGGCTGTGAACAAAGGCTGCTCCTGAACCCGGCAGTCGTTGATAATGTTAGCGCATTGATAAGTCCAGTTACCCGGGATGATAATTCTCCCGGGTTTTTCTTTTAATAAAACACGCGTATTGTCTTTTACAGTCATTTGCTTATTTTTGTTTTCCCGGATAATGAGTTTTTGATACCTGTTGGAAGCAATGGTTAACGAACCATTTTATCGGGAGAACAAATAATTCAATATCAGATGGAAAAAGAGAAAATAAATGTAATGCTGATCGGCTCCGGAGGGAGAGAGCATGCCCTGGCCTGGAAAATGTCACAGAGTCCGTTGCTGGGGAAATTATACATTGCCCCGGGCAATGCCGGTACCCAAACCTGTGGTGAAAATATTTCCCTTGGAGTAAATGATTTTGAAGCGATCGGCAAATTTTCTCTTGAAAATCAAGTTGAAATGGTGATTGTTGGACCCGAAGATCCCCTGGTTAAGGGTATTTTTGATCATTTCGCATCAGACAGTAACCTGAAGCATATACTGGTTGTGGGGCCCTCAAAAGAAGGAGCACAGCTTGAGGGGAGTAAGGATTTCGCCAAAAAATTTATGCAGAAATACAATATACCTACGGCTGCTTATAAAAGTTTTACCAAACAAACCCTTGCACAGGCAAAACGTTACCTGGCCATGCAACAACCGCCCTATGTGATCAAAGCTGACGGACTGGCAGCAGGCAAAGGAGTGCTGATCCTCGATTCAATTGTTGATGCTGAAATCGGCATGAACAAGATGCTGAACGGTAAATTCGGACAGGCCGGGAACAGAATAGTCATTGAGCAGCATCTTAAGGGTATTGAGCTTTCGGTATTTGTGTTAACAGACGGGAAAAATTATAAGATTCTGCCGGAAGCAAAAGATTACAAGCGAATAGGGGAAGGTGATACCGGTCCGAATACCGGAGGTATGGGCGCTGTCTCTCCGGTTCCTTTTGCCGATGAGGCATTTATGCAAAAGGTGGAGGAACGGGTTATTAAACCAACCATTAGTGGATTACAGGAAGACAATATTCAGTACCGGGGATTTATTTTCTTTGGCCTGATGAATGTAGAAGGTGAGCCTTATGTGATTGAATACAATGTCAGGCTGGGTGACCCTGAAACAGAAGTTGTACTGCCCAGGATCCGAACCGACCTACTGGAACTCTTCCTGAAACTTGAAGGTAAAAAACTGAATGAAGTTGAGCTTGAAACTGATGATCGTACCTGTACAACAGTTATGATGGTTTCAGGTGGTTATCCCGATAGTTATCAAAAGGGTTATCCTATCGACCTGCGCCCGGACATCACAGACGAGGCCTTTATTTTTCATGCCGGTACGAGGGGGGAAAATGGAGATATATTGACAAATGGCGGGCGGGTATTATCAATCAGTGCGCTGGGCAATGACAAAAAAGAAGCACTCGATATCTGTTACAAATATACTTCCCGGATCGATTTCAAAGGAAAATATTTCAGAACGGATATTGGTTTTGATCTTTGATCCGGTAAAAAATTATCCGCAATTAAAACGAAAGATCTCATGATCCTCCGGTTATACAAGAGTAAACAACCTGCAACCATTGTTCTGATTATTATTACCGGGATGCTGGCCTGGATTCGTCCGTTTTTTAATGCCGGTATTCAACGCGGTTTCCCTTTTGATTCGGATCCAATGCCGCTTTATCACCTTCTTACCATGGTACTCTGGCATAACCATTATTTCAGGGTTCTCTTTGCTTTTATTTTTGTAATCCTGACAGGTTTCTTGCTGGTTCGCCTCAATACGAGATATATTATCATTACTGAAAGAACAAATCTTCCGGCCTTATTTTATATTCTGCTTTCCTCCAGTATTGTGGGATTAAACAGACTGAATCCTGTAATTTTCGGAGCCCTTTTTCTACTACTTGCCATAGATCGTATTCTGGAAAGCTATAAACAGGAAGGGCTGTCTTACAGATATTTTGAAGCTGCATTGCTGCTGGGGGTTGGAAGCTTGTTTTATGCCAATCTGATCTTTTTTGTCTTTATCCTCTGGGTAGCGCTGATAATGTTGCGGCCTTTCTACTGGCGGGAATGGGTATTCACCATTCTTGGAGTCATCATCCCTTATTTGTTCCTTTTCAGTTTTTTCTATCTGAATGATGTAAGTTTCTCAGAAAGTCTGCAAAGAGTTACAACCAATATACTCCCTGATCATACAGCCTTCTCTTTCAAAAAACCTTATACCATCTTTCTTATTTACCTGTTTTTTCTGATTGTAGTGGTCAGCGAATATATGGTCAGGCATTTTCCGACTAAAAAGATACAGGCAAGGAAGACTTTCATGCTTTTTTTCTGGTTATTTTTGAGTACTCCCGCAATTTATCTGCTGGTACCCTCTACTTCTATTGAACTTATTTACATCCTGGCTATCCCGTTATCCTTTGTGTTAAGTCATTATTTTGTTTTTGCAAAATCCAAATGGTTACCTGAGGCTTTGTTTATTATTTTGCTGATACTGATCATAGTGAATAACATTTATGCATAATAAAACAAAAAATGCACCCTTTCAGGTGCATTTATAGTAAGTCTTACAATAAATTTCGTCAGAGCTTTTTAATAAATGAAAGGATACCAACCGCCGATCCTGCCTTTCCTTCCTGGAATGATATAAACACGTGGTAAACCCCGGTTTTATTACACTGGAAATTGAATGATTTGTATTCCTGTCCGGTGGCAGCATTGAAAGAACTACCCAACAGGCGATTCTCATCAAATAACTGTATTACTCCTTTACCGGCTGATGCATCAGAATTACAGATTGTAAACCTGTACAGCGTACTCTTGCTTAATACCATTGAAAATTTGGCCACAGGAGGTTTTTCATCAGGTTTTGCTGCCTCCAGTTCTACAACAAAATCTTTAAGATAGGTGGCATCATCACCTGCACTGGCGGCACAAAGGTCCACCAGCTGTGAAGTAGATTGTGCCTGAAGGGAGGCACTTAAAGCAAAGAGAGAGATGACAAATATGAAAAATATATTTCTTTTCATTCGTGATAGGATTTTGTCGGTTGAGTATCGGTTCCGCATTTTAAGTTTTTTGATCCTGTTTGATTCCTTATAAAGTTAATTTTATGGTTAATTATAAAGAAAAGTTTCGTTTATCCACAATTTTTTTTTAAACAGGGAAACCAAAGTTCACCGAAATATTAACAGAAATGCCGAATATCAGATCTCAAGCAGTTCATTACGTATTTTTTCTGTTTGTTGAATAATTGCCTTTAATTGCTCATCAGTAATGTGTACAATACTTTTATCATTCTGGATAATCATCAGCATGCCGTCTTTTTCAACTGCTTCCGGTTCTCCTTTGGTATATGTTATCTTTACGTCATTGTAAAGATCTTTAATAGTCTGGAATTTCCCGATAAGTTTAGCAAACTGAGGATCTCTGTTGTAATTATTCAGAATGATCATCAGGTCATTCAGAATAATCTTTTGTTCTCCTATTCTTTCTGCCAGGTCATGACTGGGAGCATCTTTAGCTACCTGTGTAGCCAGGTAAAGACCTTCAATCCATACACCGGCAACTATCAATGTACTCAGGCTGCTCCGGTTGTTCTCCCGCAGGTATTTGTCCATCTGGTTAAAGCTATGGACAGAAATATACATCAGTGAATCAAGGTTGGTATTGTTGGTAGCAAGCCTTTTAAGGGTGGTGAAATCAAAGAACTGTCCCACTTTCAGGGCATCAGATAATTTCTTAATTGACGACAAATAGTCAATAACGGTGGTAGTTTTGTTATACATATTCAGATAACCCAAGTCTGCCCCATAAATACCCAAAGACAAAGCTTGCTTAAAGTTTGTGTTATAATTATCAACCTCATCTGTCGAAGCCAGGTAGCGGTTTGAAAAGGGTACACCCAGGGCTTTAATAAGTGCAGCCATTTCAACGGGGGAGGAAATATTCTGTACTATATTGGACATCGCTTCATCTGATACTTCCAGTTCTCCTTCGGTAACTACTGAATCGGGGACATCAAAATCGGCATCGGCATTGCTACCTTTGTTGCCCGACCGGCATCCAAACACTAAAAGCATTACAGGGACAATTAAAAATATAATCTTCTTATACATGATAATCGATATTTGAGATTGTTAACGGCAAATTTAGCTATTAAGATACTATTATAAAAATATCAAAAATATTTTATTCCTTCTTTTTTCTCAGGTTAATCCTGTCAAAGAGATTTAAACTTTTCTTTAGTAGTTCATAGTAAAGTGTTACATACAATATTATTGTAAATATCCAGATTATGCTCATGTTAAACCAGAAAGTGTCAAAATAATAACCCATAAAATGTTTTCTGGGAGCGTAAAAGTGCGTTCGAAAATTCCATTTACTGCTAACAACAGGATCTTCATATATTGGATCAATCTGCTGAATTAAATGGTGCTGATATTCCAGAATTTTATTCTTCTCAAACACTTTCTTAACAATATCTGACAAACTTTCATTCTGGTAAGCGTTGCGTTTATTCGTATAGAGTTCCGGGTATTTTGATGTCAGATAGTTAATCTTGTTTTGCTTTTCCCGGTTCGCAATAGCAAATTGTTTAGAATAGTAACTTTTGAGTTTTTCGAGGTATTCCCTGAGTTGCATAGCAGATGGGATGTCGAAATCTTTCAGGTTAATTTGTTGCAGGCCGTCAAATTTAATTTCAGGTACCTCTTCCAGCTGTCTGGATACTTCGTTCTTTAATAAAGGCAGATTATCCGCTGTTTTTGAAATTTTACCGTCAATATCCAGTTCATCAATGCTGGCATTTACTCTTTTTATTAGCTCCGGAATGTAATACACCTGTTTGAAATCGGCAGCGCTTTCTCTTTTTTCAATATCATAGAAATATTGTTCAAAATCATTGTCTTTAAACTGGTGCACCATGATTGCTTCATAGGACCATTTGGTTACCATCAGGTCGGCAATTAACGGAACTTTATCCACGCTTCCCACCGACCGGTTCAGTTTATCAAAACTAAACATGGCCCCGCTGAGGATCATCATGGGGATCATCAGCAACGGAATGAGAATATAAATGGTGACGGCCGAATTAAAACTGGCTGATACGTTCAGTCCCAGCATATTGGCAAATGCAGCCGTTGTAAACAGCGCAAACCAGTAGTAAAGTGTCATGCCGCTGATGCCCAGCAGTGTGTTGCCAATCAGAACAAAGGTAATGGCCTGAATGGCGGAGATGGTAAAAAGAATTAATATTTTAGAAGCCAGGTAACTCGACCGGCTTAAATTCAAAAATCCTTCACGCTTGAGTATTTTCCGGTCGCGGAAAATTTCTTCGGCGCTGACTGTGAGGCCCAGGAACAATGCCACGATCAAACTCATGAATATATAAATCGGTATATTTTCGTTTTCCCTGAAAATATAAATATTGGAATTAGGGTCGGCAATATACCGGATAATATAGGCAAGAATGAATGCCAGCAGGGGTGCCTCCAGGAGGTTTAGTGCAATGTACTGCTTGTTGCTTATCTTGGAGAAGAAATCACGCAGGGTATATATCTTGAACTGACTGAACCAGTGCGGGATATTCAGTGTCTTAGGTGGTTCTTCCTTAATGGTGGATACTTTTTCAGGAGAAATATTTTCATGGTAATGTTCTTCCCAGCGTGGCGGACTGACTTTGCGGGCATCGGTATAATTACCAAATTCATCCACAACCCGGGCTTCAATAATATTGAATATCAGTTCGGGATTCACATTTCCACAGGTTGGACATTCTCCCACCTCGCTGTTGATTTGCTGGTCACTTTTCTTGAAATACATGACCGCTTCCACGGGGTTGCCATAGTAGATCAGATAGCCACCGGTATCCAGGATGACCATCTTGTCGAACATTTTATAAATTTCGGATGAAGGTTGATGAATAACCACAAAGATAAGTTTCCCCTTGAGGGTAAGCTCACGCAGGAGGTCCATCACATTTTCCGAGTCGCGGGATGAAAGTCCGGACGTAGGTTCATCAACAAAAAGGATTGAAGGTTCACGGATGAGCTCAAGCGCGATGTTCAGCCTTTTCCGTTGTCCACCTGAAATAGTTTTGTTCATGGGTGAACCCACCTTAAGATCTTTCCGGTCGAGTAAACCCAGGCTGGAGAGTGTTTTGTCAACCAGTCCAACCAGTTCGGCATCTGATTTATCTTTAAAACAAAGCCGGGCGTTGTAATACAGATTTTCAAAAACAGTAAGTTCTTCAATAAGCAGGTCATCCTGCGGGATGAGTCCAATAACCCCTTCCAGTTTTTCGGGTTCCTTATGCAGGTTTACTCCATTGATGATCACCTCTCCTTTAGAGGGCTTTTCAATGCCACAAAGAACATTGAGCAGTGTGGTTTTACCTGCACCACTGGCTCCCATGATTCCGATGAGTTTTCCCTGCCCCTCGGAGAAAGAGATATTACGTAATCCGATGTTTGCGTTCGGGAATTTATATTCAACATCGCTAACCTGGTAAGAAATCTTGCTTGATGATGTATCTGCAAGGAAGTGAGCAGCTACATCGCTGTAATAAACAGGTTTGCCTTTAGGCAGTTTAACCGCGCTTCCATTGGCAAACAGGTATATCCTCTTGTTATTGACCGCAAGTCCGTTCAAAAACAGATCTTCTTCGCCTGTATACTTGAGAAAATATAACTCAACACTGGGAATGCGAAGAATGAATATATTGGTGTCAAGTTTTTCAGTCTGAATATGTTTGCAGGCACCAAACGATTCCTTGCCATCGCTAATGATCAGAAGGTTTGGATCGCTGAGTTCTGCAGGCTCATTTTTAATTACAAATGATTCAATGCTGGTGAATTCTTCTTTTGATACTTTGAAGACCTCCGCCACTGTATTGATAATGGCCATCCGCTGATCGGAAAATTTCCGGTCAGCATTCACCAGTTCAAACAACCTTACCAGTGCAACTACTTTCTGGTTTTGTGTCAGTGTCTTGTTAATTTTTTTACACAATCCCAGTATACGCACTGAATCCCTTACAGAAGTAAGTTTGTTCTTCTTTGCTTCTTCCTGATCTGCATCACCTGTATCCGCCAGCCCTGCATGTTCCTCAAACAGGGCGTAGTATTCCTCTACGGCCTCCTCACTTAGTTGCTGAGTTAAGAAATTCCTGACATACTCTTTTTCATTGGATTCAACTCCCTCATCCTGTTTGGCAATAATGGCAAACAGTTGCATCAGGGCTTTTAATATTTCTTCACTCATATTTTAAATGTTTGGATTTTCCGGGTATGCTCTATTCAGGCAGCATAATTTACAGAGGCTTAATCAGCATGACTTACCTTCTCAAAAGGGATATCCACAATGTCTGCATATTCTTCACCAGCTTCGGCCATGTCTTCATCATCCTCCGGATAGTGCCATTTAATAAGCACCTCAGCGCCGTTTTCATGAAGTTCTTCAAGTTTCATGAGAATATCGAGTAAAAGCTTGGAAGAAGCAGTATTAAAATATACCAGTTTGAAATTAAAAACGGTTTTGGGATTTGGGCTTTTGGCATATTCGTCCAGCCAGTTCAGCACAGGTTCGTAAAAACTAGCCACATCTTCCGGAAGCGATCTGCCTGAAATCTCCATTATGTCGTTCGCCGCGTCAAGAATAACATTGGGAGTATCTTCAGTTCCTGCAATTTTGATAGTTTCCATAAGTGTTTTTTAAAGATTATAAGTTTCTGGATATAGTTGAAGTTAAGAGGAAAAATGAGGTATCAGTGGCAATCGGGAGGAAATGATATTCCAGTTTTTTGCCTGTTTTTCTTTTTATATCAATAAAACCAAGTCCTGCACCTCCTTTTTCAGAAAGTCTTCCCTCTTTCATTTGTTTTTTATAGAGCTGGTTAAGGCCTTCTTTATCCAGGCTGTTAATATTTTCCAGCATTTCCTTTAATTCATCAATACGTGAATTATCTACCGCATTTCCGGTTGTTACGCTATATTCATTATCCCCCTTACTAACCAGGAAAATACCACGGCCAGCAAAAAGATAATCGTTTGAAGAGAATTCATCTGCATGCTTGCTGATATTCTGCAAACATTCGACCATTACATGAAAAACCTTACGCTGAACAGAACCTGACTCATCTTCTTTGGCCATGTTTGATTCAGTAAGAGAGGTGAATGCTTTGGTAATCTGATGGGTGATCTCCCCCTCATAAACCAGTGTGATTTCATGCGCTTTCATCGACTTATAGAATTCATAGACAAACTCCAGGAAGCCTCTTACATTCTTTTTGTCATCCATAATTAGAGTGATTAAGTAAAAAAAATTATAATAATTTAAAATTCAATTCCTATTAATAATACATCATCAATTTGCTTGTGATTTCCTTTCCAGTTATCAAAATCTTCTGCAAAATAGTTATAATATTCCTGCATGCTGAAGGAAGGATTTCCTGTGATGGATTCTCTGATCCTCCGGGGAGAATATTTTTTCAGTTCAGGGCCGCCCAATTGATCCGGCAGTCCGTCGGAGAAAAAGAATATCTTATCGCCTTTCAGCATATTAATAACATGATTGGTGAAATCTTTCTCAGGTTTTTTGCCCAGCGGTATTCCACCTATAGCTTTACGGTCGCCTTTGAACTCG
>Ga0102962_1000662_pt1 | contig 15283 bp, 12 predicted proteins | sample SalPonF2_C_D2_MG_FD_84519 | JGI IMG/M metagenome (GOLD analysis project Ga0102962, IMG submission 84519) | Salt pond soil microbial communities from South San Francisco under conditions of wetland restoration - Salt Pond MetaG SF2_C_D2_MG ...
AAAGTAACAAGGTAACAAAGTAACAAGGTAACAAAGTAACAAGGTGACAAAGTAACAAGGTGACAAAGTAACAAGGTAACAAGGTAACAAGGTAACAAAGTAACAGGATGACTCTTTACGTTTCATCCGGATGATAAGTGCCTTCAGCCTGAAAGGCTGAGAGACCAAAGCCCGGGGCGAAACCCCGGGGATTGCGATCATGCCCTCCCCCCAGCCGCATCCTTAATGTTTATTTTGGAACCGGGTGTTGATTATGCGGCGGTTGGAAACGAAAATCATATATAACCACACGATACAATTGTGCGGTAGCGGCCCTTCAGCCTGAAAGGCTGAGAGACCAAAGCCCGGGGTGAAGCCCCGGGAAATGCGGTGCCCTGTAATAAATCTTTCAACTCTGACGTTCATTTAACGTATATAAAATGAACCGTTGCATTTTAATGTAAAACCTAAACACATGCCTGTATGAAAAAGATTTTTATACTGTTACTTGTTGGGCTTGTGGCAAATATTGCTCATGCCCAAATTTATAACACCGGGAATACACTGAAATCCGGCAAATTTGCACTGGCCCTTGAACCGGCAGTAATGGTGGGTGGCCCTTCTGATGATTTGAACATGTATTTCTTTGGTGGATATGGAATCAAACCCGGGATAGACCTGGGTCTAAGGTTTGGAGTTGGTCATACACCCTATTTTGGGGGATTTCTGAAATGGCGACTGGGCAGCTATGCCGCAGTTACCACCGGCGTGCATAATTTTTCTGATTTTGGGCTTGATGGTTCTCTCATTTTTAATATTCCGGTAACGGGAGATACACGAATTAATACCGGAATCGATATGGATATTGTTTTTGCTCCGGATAAAATTCTGGTACCATTGTGGTTACCGGTTGGGGTGGAAATTGGTTTGAAACCCAGGCTGGCATTTAATCTTGAATCGGAAATAGCATTAAATATACCTGCATATCACATTGTTTCCGGTGGGCTGATCTTTACATTCTGAAAAAAGGCTCAGTGTCAGGTTTAAATCTATAGCTCTTTGCTCAGACAACTGAAGGTTGCTTTCTGGAAAGGGAAAAGAAAACTTCCTTTTTTTGTATATCCTTTACTGGTATACATATCCAGCACTGGGGCATTTCCTTCAAAAACATCCAGCATAATGCTGTTAAAGCCATTTTTGATGGCATAATTTTCAGCAAAAGCAATCATTTCTGATGCATGGCCTTTGCCCTGTACTGAGGGGAGTACTGCAAGGCGGTGGAGATATAAAGTTTTGCCTGAATCTGCAAAACCTTCTCTTGCATATTCATCCGGTTGATTTTCATCCAGGGCCATTGTTGCTATAACAATGCCTCTTTCAATACCAATATAGAGATTTTCGGCTTCAGTATCCGCCAGTAGTGTCTGATATCCGGGGTAGTAATTATTCCAGTGGAACAGGTTTTTTGTGTTCATATCTTTTACACATTCCCTGATCAGGTAAACGACAGCCAGCAGGTTTTCTTTATACGCAGGTTTAATTTCCATTTTAGGTCGTGGTATGGTTTGGTTTTATTTTGGGTACACACATATCCCATCGACAAATGTCTGATCAATTTTCAGCTGAGGAATATTTTGTACATCCATATTCATAATATCTTCTGAAGTTACCACAAAATCGGCTGCCTTACCGGGCTCAATACTGCCTTTGATATCTTCTTCAAAACAGGCTTTGGCAGCCCAAATGGTCATTGCCCTGAGGGCCTGTTCCCTGGTAATTGCATTCTCCGGTTGGAATCCGCCGGCAGGATATCCTTTGTGGTCTTTTCTGGTAATCCCTGCATAAAATCCATAGAGCGGGTTAATACTTTCTACCGGAAAATCGCTTCCATTGGGCAACCATCCATTTTGCTGCAAAAGTTCCTTGTAAATATATGCATTTTTTAATCTTTCCGGGCCAATTCTGTTTCCTGCCCAGTACATATCGCTGGTAGCATGAGTTGTTTGCACAGAAGGTATTACTGAGTACTTACCAAAAAGGGGTAAATCGGACGGATCAACAATTTGTGCGTGTTCGATTCGCCAGCGACGGTCATTTTTTCCTTTCAAAAATTCGCCATAAACAGAAAGCATCAGTCTGACTGCTGAATCTCCGATGCAATGCGTGTTTACCTGGTAATTGGCTGAAAAGGCAATATGGCACATTTCCCTGTAATAGTCGGGATGTTTAAGTAATAATCCGGAATTACCCGGATCATCAGTATAAGGTTTCAATAAGAGTGCGCCTCTGGAACCCAGTGCGCCATCCGCAAATAGTTTAATTGATCTGACATCCAGCCGGGGAGTCTGGTAAATGCCATGGGAAACATACTGTTCAAAATTTTCATCAGTAGGATTCAGCATGGCATAGATTTTCATCTTCAGTGTGTCCTCCTGTTGCAGCTTATCCATAAGATTGATCACCTGCGCATCCAGTCCTGCATCTGAGACAGTTGTTAATCCCACTGCAAAACAGTTAGCCTGTGCTTTCAGTAATGCATTTGCCATTGTGGCACTGTCGGGTTTCGGAATAATTTTTTCAACCAGTTCGATTGCGTTATCTATCAGAATACCGGAGAGCATTCCATTTTTTATCAATATTTCACCACCTTCTATTTTCGTGTCCGGCGTAATATTAGCCCTTTTTAGTGCTTCGCCGCTTGCAAGCGCTGCATGCCCGTCAATACGGGTTAACAATAAAGGGACTCCCGGAAATTTCTTATCAAGTAATTTGCGGGTAGGGAATTCTTTATCAGCCCAGTCATTTTGATCCCAGCCACGTCCGGTCAACCACTCACCGGGATGGTTCTTATGGTGGTTTTCAAGTATTTCAATTATCTCTTTAAAAGATGTTGTTCCTGTGAGATCGGCATTGCCCAGAGAAAGACCATATCCATAAAAGTGGGAGTGGGGATCAATAAACCCCGGATAAATAAATTTCCCCTGCATATTGATCTTTTTCTCGCCTGAGAATTTGTTATTTATTTCTTCATTTGTACCAACAGCCATAATTTTTCCGTCTTTGACAGCCATTGCCTCAGCGATGGAAAAACTACTGTCTGTTGTATAAATTGTTGCATTGTTGATGATCATATCAGCTTTTTTTAAATCCTTGTTGCACCCGGTCAGGATCATCAGAAAAACAATAATAAGCGAAATTGGTTTCATGCTCAGGAAATTTATGAGGACTCATTGTGGTCAGTTGTTCTTGTCATCCATGTCTTTCAGGATATTTTCAACCTCTTCTTCAGTTTCATGCAGTTTACTTTTGCAAATTTTTAAGAGGAAAGCCACCCGTTTAACCCGCTCCGTTAACTGATCCACATCGAGTTCATCCTGCTCGATTTTGTTTATTATTTCTTCAATTTCTGTAATTGCTTCTGTATATGTTATATTTTTTTTAGGCATTTTCAGATAATTTTATGAATGGATAAATCTTGTTTTCTCCCCTTTATTCTCCCAGTTTAGTGTCTGTCCATAATTTCCGATACCTGCGCTATTGCAAAAATTTTAATTCCTCAAATACATTAGTATACTGCGGATTAAAATTTCTGCATGCTCCCGTTTAGAACGGGACAGGCTTTGTTCCCAAACATTTTGATCCAGACACTTGACTTTATTGACAGATTCTATTTTAATCTTTTTTAGCTAATGGCAGTGTAAATTTAAAACATGTTCCTTTACCTGGTTCACTTTCTACCCATATTTTTCCATTATTTTTCAGCACGAATTCATGACAAAGTATTAATCCCAGTCCGGTGCCTTCTTCCTGTGCAGTGCCCCTGGTGCTATAATGCTGATCTATTCTGAAAAGGCGCTGACGGTCTTCGCTATCCATTCCTATTCCGGTATCACAAACGGATATTTCTGCAATTTCATCGGTTGTGAGTACTGATACTGTGATATTTCCTTTTTTAGTGAATTTAATGGCATTCGACATCAGATTTCTCAAGATGAGGGTTACCATATCAGGATCAGCAAATACGTGAATATCATCATCAATTTTTTGAATGATTTTTAATCCTTTTTCTTCTGCATTTGTTTTGAGCAGATGTATATTTTTGTTTACAACATCAGTAAGCCGGAAATCAGCTGGTCTGAATTTGAGACTTCCGGTTTGGGAGCGGGCCCATTGCAACAGGTTTTCCAACAATGAAAAAAGCTGTCGGGAACCGGTATAAATGATGGTACTGAACTCTCTGAGTTCTTTCTCCTGAAGCTTATTAAAATCTCTTGAAAAGATTCTGGAAATGCTGATAATGCCGAGCAATGAATTTTTCATGTCATGGGCGATGATGGAAAAGAATTTGTCTTTTGTTGCATTTAGTTTTCGGAATTCCTGCTCAGATTTTTGCAGTTTTTTGTTGGATTCTTCCGAAACATCAATCTTTTCCTGAAGAATCAGACTGTTTCTTCTTTTCAACCTGTATTGCTTGAAAAGCAGCATACCGATAATCAGCAGTAAAAAAGTTGCAGACAGAAAGAAATAGATCATGGATTGTTTTTTATTCAGTTCAAGCGTTTGGATCTCTTTCTCCTGTTCCAGTACAAGCATTTTGTTTTCAATACTTTGAATCTGCTGGTCTTTTCTTGAAATGTCATAATCCATCTGGATTTCCATAACCTTTCGTGAATTTTCTTCTGCAATTATTGAATCTTCAATACTCTTGAAGCTGGTAAAATATTTAAGTGCAAGCCGGTAATTGTTATTTTCTTTATAATATTCATACAATGATTTGCAGGCAAACTTTTCCAGGTCAAGCGTGCTGGACTTTTTAGCCATGCTGAGTGCCTCGGTGAGGTATTTACCTGCAAGTTGCTGATTGCCTTTTTGCTGATATATCTCACCGATTTTTCTGGCACAAAGTGAATAAATATAATTTTCATTTGAAGCTATTGCCAGTTCATATGCTTTTTTAAAATGTGTGAGTGCTTTACCGGTATTCCCCTGTTGTTGATAGACGTTACCAAGTTTATTCCATGAATAGGCCTGTGATTTTAAGTCTTTTAGTTCTTCTCTTATTTCAAGGGCTCTCTGATGATAACGCAAAGCCTGGTTATAATTTTCCTGCAGGGCGTAGGAATCTCCCAAATTGGAAAATGTATTGCTAATGTCATGCCGATCACCCGATTGTTGTCTTAGCTTCAGTGCTGATTTGTAATTTTTAATAGCTTGTACAGGCTTTTTCTGCAGCTGAAATATGTTTCCCAGATGAGTAAGTGCTACAGCCTTACCTTGCAGGTCATTAAGTGTGTCGTACTGTTGTAGTGCTTCTGAGTAAAATGTCAGGGCTTTACTGTAGTTCCCCAGTTGCTGATAAATATTTCCAATGTTAACCTGAAGGGTAGCCAATGCCGGCAAATCATTTTCCTCTCCCGCGATTTTTAAAGCCTTCAGGTAATTTTCCAGTGACCTGTCAAATATCTTATATCGAAAATCGAGGCTGCCAAGCTGTCTGTACAGATTGGCTTCAGAAGCTAAGTCACCCTGACTGTGATAGATGTTAAGCGCCTGGTTAAAATGTTTCAGGGCCTGTTTGTAATTCCCGGTTTCTCTATAGGTTAAACCAAGGTTTGTTTCAACCCTGGCAATATCAGTTTGTGAATTCATACCGGTATAAATATCCCTGGCCTTATGGTAGAATTCAAGCGCTTTGTTCCAGTCTTTTTTGCGCCATGCAATACTACCCATGAGGTTAATTGCATTTGCTTTAAAATTTTTTCTTCCTGCAGCGTTGGCATACTGAAGTGATTCGTCAAGATATTCAAGAGCTTTCCGGTAATTACTCTGGTCGCGGGTTACCAGTGCAAGGTTATACAAAAGAGATAGAACTGAGGATGTGTCGTGCTGGCTGGCTGTAAATTTCAGTGCATACTGAAAATCTCCTTCAGCAGCCGGAAAGTTGCCTTTTCTCCATTTGGCACTGCCGCTCAGGTGCAACGAATGGGCAAGTCCGGTTGTGTCGTGCAGGCCCCGGTAATAATTTCTGGCTTCTGAAAATGCATCAATTGCTTCATCATATTGATTCAGGGCAAGTTTGGCTTTCCCGATATCCATGCTGTTCACAGCCATACGTGTAGTATCGCTGTTTTGTCTGGCATTTTGATAACAAATGACAAAATATGAAAGTGCCTCTTCATTATTACCCAATAACATATTAGCAGATCCCAGGGTGTGGAACGCCTGATATTGCTGTTCAGTGTTACGCTGGTCTTTACTAATAGTAAGGGCTTCATGAGCCAGGCTCACAGCCAGGGCAGGATCTGATTCCAATGTGTCCTGAGCTGTTTTGTTCAGTTCTTTTGCTTTGTCATTTTGTGAAAAATGACCAATCACTCTCCCTGTTTCTGCTTTGTTTTGAGACCAGGCAGGTATAGAAACATAATATCCGGAAAATAGAAGAAATACAATAACCCTGACCGTTCTGCATTTCAAAACGATGTTTATAATTGCCATTATTAATTTTTTACCACCCTGAATTGCTCAGTATACTTATTAAATCAAAATACGAGATTTTGCAGTGTAAGTTTGCAAAAAATTATGGAAGTTAATAATATTTTATGTACAGGTTTTTACCAGTCAAAAAACTATTTTATTTCTGTTTTTTTCATTGTTTTACTAGAAATCCTTCCCTTATAAAGCCTGGTTTCAATAACTTCATCCTCTCCAATATCAGATTCAGACTTAAGTATTTTGCCCTTGTGAAAAGTAATAGAATAACCTTTTTTCAGCAGTTTTCCGGGATCAAGCCATTCAGATTTTTTTTCCAGTAAATCCTGGTGATAATGTTTGTTTTTGAGATAATTTTTCACAGCATGAGAAAATCCCGATTGCAGATTACTGCAATTGTATTTACCTGAGGTTAATTGTTGGCTCACCAAAGAAGAAAGCTTTTGCGATCTGCCTGTAATAGTATGATATTTACTTACCAGAAAGGTGTTTACAACATAATTAGCCTTACCGGCTGCTACAGCCAGGCGGCTTTTATTTTCTGCCACAATGGTTCTTATCACAGGAGCAAAGTTATTGCTTATCCATGTAAGTTGTTGTCTGCGATCGCTGAGTAATTGGTTTACCTTGTCTGTTAGCCGGTCCCGGAATTCATCCAGTATCAGGTCAAACGATTCTACACGGCTGATAATAAATTCAGCCACAGCTGTGGGAGTTTTGAGAGAGGTATGGGCTACCAGATCTGTAATGGTTTCATCTTTTTCATGGCCAATGCCTGTAAGGACTGGTACAGGGAATTGTGCGACATGAGAAGCCAGCAGATAACTGTCAAAACAACTTAAATCACTTTGTGATCCTCCACCGCGGATAATAACAACGCAGTCAAAAGAATCTTCCTGCTGAAAAATTTCTTCAAGGGCATGAATAATGGATGATTCCGCCTTGTCGCCCTGTACAATTGCAGGAAAAAGTCTGGTATGAAATACATAACCGGGCACATTATTTTCCAGTTGATTCATGAAATCGCCGTAACCAGCTGCCGTACCGGAAGAAATGATTGCAATTCTTTGGAGGACCAGCGGAAATTCCAGCTCTTTGTTCAAATCGAAGATGCCGTCGTCCTGTAATCTTTTTATAATCTCCATTCTTCGTAAGGCCAGATCGCCGAGGGTGTAAGCCGGATCTATATCCTTAATATTGAGGCTGTACCCATATAACTCATGGAACTCGACTGAGACATTTACCATTACTTTTATACCGCTTGTGAATTCCATGCCGGTTGTTGTCTCAAAATAGGGCTTTAAGATGCGAAAGGTATATGCCCAAATATTTCCCTGTGCTTTAGCGATTAGCCGGTCATCTTTCCCTTTTTCCACTAATTCGAGATAGCAGTGACCCTGGTAGTTGGTCTTCATCTCACTGATTTCTGCCACAACCCAAACAGTTCTGGGGAAGTTGTCTTTAATGACATTCCTGATCTGCCTGTTTATTTCTGATATAGTAAGAGAATCCCTGCTCATAAGCTTATTACGGTGCGTTGGTTCTAACCAGCTTCACTTGATGAACCTGATCGCCATTGGTTATTTTCAAGAGATATATTCCTGCTGCAAGGTGTTTGACTTCTCTAACATCAAGATGGATCAGTGTATGTCTCTTTATATTTTTCTTGTCGGTGTAAATTACCTGCCCCTTAATATTATAGATCTGAATGTATGTCTCTGCGTAATCGCCGGACTGGAATTCAAGAGTCAGGTTGTTGGTAAACGGATTTGGGAAAACCCTGATGAAGGAGCTGTCATTTTTATATTCCCTAATGAACTGAAGAATTCCCGCAGCCGATGCAAAGTCGGGAATACCATATCCTAAAAGTGAATCGGGGGAAAAAAACTGTGAACTGCTTTGTTCAACAGACTGTAAAACATCCATATTAGTCAGGGCTGGATGTGCCTGCCATAAACAGGCTGATAAACCGGCGATAACCGGGGCAGAGAATGAAGTACCATTGCCACTGGATACGAATCCGAAAGGAGACTCGATTGCTGTTGCAATTCCCATGGCTACAACGTTTGGTTTTATTCTCCCGTCGGAGGTCGGACCAACTGAACTGAAATATGCATATCTTCCAAGGCTGTCAACAGCACCAACAGTCAGCACACTATCAGCATCTCCTGGTGCAGGAATATATTTCCATGGATCATTACCTTCGTTTCCTGCACTCACCACCACAAGAATTCCCTTTGAGGCTGCAATAGAGGCTCCGATAGATACACGGGCAGTCTTGCCGTTCATGTCAGCATACGTGAGGTTTTGAGCAGGGTCGTTAAACTGTGTATACCCGAGTGATGAAGTTATGACATCGGCACCTGCACTGTCTGCAAATTCAGCGGCAGCTACCCAGTTGTCTTCTTCTATGAGGTATTCGGAACTGGCATCTTCTGACTGGAGTAACCAGTAATCGGCCTTTGGAGCCGTTCCGATAATTTCTTTGGGAATATTGCCTCCCAGGATTGATAGTACCATCATGCCGTGAGGATGGGTTGTATATACAGAAATTTTATTATCCACTAAATTTCGGGTTCCGAGAATCTGGTGGTTGAATCTGAGGCTGTCAAATGCAGGAAGAGAATCAACCCTGAAAAAGCCGGCGTCAATCACGGCAATAGTCATCCCCTGTCCCAGATATCCGTGGTTATGCAAAATATTTCCCCGTACCATTTCAATTTGACGCGCTGCATTTCCATAATCCAGTAGGGTAGTATCTGATATAATTTTTGTTTTGAGTTTATCAATAAATTTTTTTTTATTTTTTAATTGTGCAAACAGTTGTGTGGGTATTGAATCGTTTTCATGCTTAATAAAATCCAGGCCCGACAATTGTGCCAATTTAGCAGAATCAGGTATATAGAGAGTGGCAGCGTTGAACCATTTTGAGGTAGTTAATATTATGTATCCAAGCTTTTTAAGGCTGTCAGTATATAAGGCAGATACCGGCAAATCCTGCGTGGTTACAGGTATATTAAATTTTTGCCTTCGCTTAAGTGCTTTTGGAGAAAGAAATTTCTCCGGCTGGCTGATTGAATAAGGAGAATGCTGTTTGTCGGTGAATCTGATAAAATATTTGTCAGGAGCAGTCTGCTGCTGACATACCCCATTTGCTGCAAATACTGTCAGTAAAAATAAAAAGAGGATCAGATATTTTATTGAAAGGTTCATAAAAATGTGTTGATTATGCCGGATTTGAATGTTAATGCATGTTGCCTCCTGAGTTGTATAATTCTTCGCCGGGCTCAGGAAATTTGCCTTTATTTTTCTCAATCCTGTCAAAAAATTCTTTTTGTTTTTCTTCAAGCACTTCAGGATTTTGTGGTTTGCCCATTTCATAAATGATTGTCATTTCCACTTTTCCGTTTGGATCGTAAGTGACCCATGATCCATCCATCATATCTTTGTTGAAAGTACCTTTTGTTTCCACCGAACCATCCGGGTAATAAAAAACAAATTTTCCCTGTCTTTTATCGTTTTTATAAGCTCCTGTTAATTTTGGTCTGCCGTTCTGAAAATACTGGTTCCATATGCCGTCTTTGACACCATCTTTCCACATGAGTTCTTCAAGAAGAGATCCATCAGAATAGTATTTTTCACAGACTCCGTTTTTCCTGCCATTGTCATACCTGTCAATGGCAGAAAGATTTTTGTTGTAGTATGAATAATACTTCCAGACACTATCTTTTTTTTCATTTACATAAAAGCCTTCAGCAGCTTTTATACCATTATTATAATATAATGTTGTATGTGCTTTTTTACCATTATCCGAGAAATCCATCTTTGCCTGTATGGTACCATCAGGATAATATCGCTTTAAAAGTCCGGAGGGTTTGCCGTTTTTAAAAAATCCTTTGTATCGAATATGGCCGTTTTCATATTTTACCTTCCAGTAACCTTGTTTGAGCCCTTGTTTGTCTGTTTGGTTAAAAACAGTATCATTATTTTCTACAGGATCCTGTGCGATGGCATTTATGCTTATCGTTATACAGAAAAAAACAAATATCAGATTGCGCAACATATTATTTTACAATTAAATAAATCAAAGATTATATATTTAATAAGCCCCCGCGGGTGCCAACATTCGATAAATCCGGACCATCCTGACAAAATAAAGGAAAAGTATCAACAGCATCTTATATATAGGTTACAAAAATAAAAAAAGCCCCGAAAAGGGGCTTTAATTATTTATTTATTATTAAGGTATTTTATTTTACCTCTTCAAAATCAACATCAGTTACTTCACCATCGTCTTTACCACCGTTTTGGTCGTTGCCACCGGCTGAATTTTGTGAAGCATCCTGCGCGCCACCCTGAGCATCCTGGCTTGTCTTATACATCTCTTCAGATGCAGCCTGCCATACCTGGTTCAGTTCAGCTGTAGCCTTGTCAATTGCATCTACATCCTGACTTTTATGTGCTTCCTTAAGCTGTTCAAGGGCTTTTTCGATTGGTTCTTTCTTATCAGCAGGCAGTTTATCTCCAAATTCTTTCAACTGTTTTTCAGTCTGGAAAATGAGACTATCAGCCGCGTTCAACTTATCGATACGCTCTTTGGCTTTTTGATCAGCTTCTTCATTGGCTTTCGCCTCTTCCTTCATCTTGTTAATTTCGTCATCTGACAATCCTGAAGAAGCTTCAATTCGGATACTTTGTTGTTTTCCGGTTGCTTTGTCTTTAGCTGAAACATTCAATATGCCATTCGCATCGATATCAAAAGTAACTTCAACCTGCGGAACTCCTCTTGGTGCTGGTGGAATACCATCCAGGTGGAAGCGTCCGATTGTTTTATTGCCACTTGCCATTGGTCTTTCGCCCTGCAGCACGTGAATTTCAACTGATGGCTGATTATCAGCGGCAGTGGTGAATGTTTCAGTTTTCTTTGACGGGATAGTGGTGTTGGCTTCAATTAATTTGGTCATTACACCGCCCATTGTTTCGATACCCAGAGAAAGCGGAGTAACATCAAGAAGCAGAACGTCTTTTACTTCACCTGTCAGCACACCACCCTGGATAGCAGCACCGACAGCCACTACTTCGTCGGGATTCACTCCTTTTGAAGGAGTTTTTCCGAAGAATTTTTCAACTACCTGCTGTATAGCCGGGATACGGGTTGAACCACCAACCAAAATCACTTCATTTACTTCAGAAGTATCCATACCTGCATCTTTCAATGCTTTTTTACAGGGTCCAATAGTTTGCTGGATCAATGAATCGGCAAGCTTTTCAAACTGAGACCTTGAAAGTGTCTTTACAAGGTGTTTCGGAATACCATCCACCGGCATGATATAGGGCAGATTAATTTCTGTTGAGGTTGAGCTGGACAATTCAATCTTGGCTTTTTCTGCTGCTTCCTTCAAACGCTGCAAGGCCATTGGATCTTTCTTCAGATCTACGCCTTCATCTTTCTTGAATTCTTCAGCAAGCCAGTCAATAATTACCTGGTCAAAATCATCACCACCGAGGTGGGTGTCACCATTGGTAGATTTTACTTCAAATACCCCATCTCCAAGTTCCAGGATGGAAATATCAAAAGTACCACCACCAAGGTCAAATACTGCAATTTTCAGGTCACTTGACTTTTTGTCTAGACCATATGCCAGTGAAGCAGCGGTTGGTTCATTAATAATCCTGCGGACATTGAGACCTGCAATCTCTCCGGCTTCCTTGGTTGCCTGCCGGGCCGAATCACTAAAATATGCAGGAACAGTAATAACAGCGTCAGTTACCTGGCTGCCCAGGTAATCTTCTGCAGTTTTTTTCATTTTCTGCAGAACCATTGCAGATATTTCCTGGGGTGAATAAAGACGGTCATCAATCTTCACCCTGGGAGTATTGTTTTCACCTTTTTCAACTTTGTAAGATACTCTTTGTACTTCTTTTGTAACATTATCAAACGTTTCTCCCATGAATCGCTTGATAGATGATATTGTTTTCTGTGGATTTGTAATAGCCTGACGTTTAGCAGGATCACCAACTTTTCTCTCTCCGTTTTCAATGAATGCAACTACCGAAGGGGTAGTACGTTTACCTTCACTATTGGGAATAACTACAGGTTCATTCCCTTCCATAACAGAGACGCAAGAATTGGTTGTTCCTAAGTCGATTCCAATAATTTTACCCATGTTCTTATTATTTTTTTGTTATTATTCTTTTTGATTTTATCCAATCTGGTCAATCATTGTGCCATAGAAAATATGTGTTCTATTTATGTAAATATGACACAGTATAAGGACTTTTTCCACCTAATGCATTGGTTAATCTGTGACAAAACGTCAGAAAATGATGATTGTTTTTTATGATTAAATCTTTAATTTGATTGAAAAAGAACAATTTAACCCTATTTGTCAGGATTTGACAGGCAAGATTGCATTTTTACAGTTATCCGATACAGTTTAATTTTCAAAGTTTGTAGCTTTGTCTTTTTAAACTAATATAACAAGTCATGTCAATACATCAAACAGTAAAACGAGTTACGACACATGTGCTGAATGCCATGAAACTGCGTGGAGAAAAAATTGCGATGTTAACCGGTTATGATTATTCTTTCGCGAGAATTTTGGACAAAGCAGGGATCGATGTGATCCTGGTTGGTGATTCAGCATCCAATGTAATGGCTGGTTATGAATCAACCCTGCCCATCACACTTAATGAGATGATTTACCATGCATCTTCTGTGGTTCGTGCTGTTGAACGGGCGTTGGTAGTTGTGGACATGCCTTTCGGGACTTATCAGGGAAACTCAAAAGAGGCACTTGCCAATGCCATCAGGATTATGAAAGAGACTGGTGCACATGCCGTAAAGCTTGAGGGAGGTAAGGAAGTATGTGAATCCGTTACAAGAATACTCTCTGCCGGAATCCCGGTTATGGGACATCTTGGATTGACGCCCCAGTCGATTCATAAATTTGGTACTTATGTAGTGAGGGCGAGGGAAGAAGAAGAAGCCAAAAAACTGATTGAGGATGCCCATCTGCTTGAAGAAACCGGTTGCTTTGCTATTGTACTTGAAAAAATTCCCGCCAAACTGGCGCAACAGGTGGCTGCAGAGCTAAAAATTCCAATAATAGGTATTGGGGCCGGCCCTCATGTGGATGGACAGGTACTCGTGTTACATGATATGCTTGGTATTACCCAGGAATTTTCACCACGTTTTCTCAGGCGATATCATAACCTCTATGCCGAAATTTCAGGTGCTGTTCAGAATTATATTACTGATGTACGCAATGTTGATTTCCCCAATGAAAAAGAACAGTATTAGAACCCTCTGATTACATGAATATTTTATACGAGGATAATCATATAATCGCTGTAAATAAAACGAATTCCGAAATTGTACAGGGGGATAAAACAGGAGATATTTCTTTAGATAAGCTTGTTAAGCAATATATAAAGGAGAAATACAAAAAAACAGGAGACGTTTTTCTGGGAGTCACACACCGATTGGACAGACCGGTTAGTGGTGTTGTTTTATTTGCCAGGACTTCAAAGGCTTTGGCGCGCCTCAACAAACTTTTTAAGGAGCGGGAGATCAGAAAGGTTTACTGGGCAATTGTAAAAAAACGGCCTCCGGCGGAAGCGGGCAGGTTAGAACACCATATTGTAAGAAACGAAAAGAAAAATAAATCTTTCGCCCATGATAAAGTGGTGAAAGATTCAAAAAAGGCTGTGCTGACCTATAAAATTATTGCTGCTTCAGATCACTTCTTCCTGCTTGAAATTGAACTTGAAACCGGCAGACATCATCAAATAAGAGCACAACTTGCCAAAATCGGATGTCCCATTAAAGGTGATCTTAAATATGGATTTGAAAGGTTTGACAATAATGGGGGTATCAGCCTGCACAGTCGGCTGGTTGAATTTATCCATCCTGTCAAAAAAGAACCGGTTACAATTGTGGCTTCGCCCCCGGATGAAAGTCTGTGGAATTATTTTGCGAACTTGTTTAACCATTAAATCAGCTAAATATAAGCTGCCGTGCCTAATCAGACTGTCTTTTATCGCATAGTTTCTCATTTGTGTCTGCCAAAATTGCTGCAGATGTCCGGATCATCCTCGTTTTACAAAAAATTCAGACTTGATAAAAGCCATTGGGAGTAAGTTTTTAACCCCTTCAAGTAAGTAAATACTTTGCTCACCGTAAAGGATGACTCTTACTTCAGTGTTATATCGCTGTTCTGTTTCAGCCAGTACCTGCAGGCAGGAGCCACAGGGTTTCACCGGCGTGCTGGTATATGATCCGTTGGAAAAGGCTGCAATTGCCAGCGATGTCGCAGGAATTTCAGGATACGATGATCCCGCGGCAAAAAGTGCTACCCGCTCTGCACATAAACCTGAAGGATAAGCAGAATTTTCCTGATTGCTGCCTTCAATTATCACGTTGTTGGAGAGCTCCAGGGCTGCACCGACACTAAACCCTGAGTAGGGAGCATAAGCGTTTTTACACGCTTTCATGGCTTTTTGCACCAGGGTTTTATCATTTTCCGGGAGTTCGTCAAGTGAGTTGTATTCGTAGTAAGAAGAATATATATCCCTTTGTATCATCAATATAAAATTTTAGCCTAAGGTACATATTTTTTCATAATTGTGTCCTAAATGCAGGTGATTTGAACTTATCACAAAACAATTATTCTCTAAATTGGGAAAGCCTAAAAAAAATGAACATTATGCAATTTCAGCAGGAAAATCAAATTACAGGCAACTATTAATGGCAATATACCTGTTGAAAGTCCGTTTGTTTTCAAAACCATACTATAGCGAGAATCACGTTTTC
>Ga0102962_1000663_pt1 | contig 15276 bp, 18 predicted proteins | sample SalPonF2_C_D2_MG_FD_84519 | JGI IMG/M metagenome (GOLD analysis project Ga0102962, IMG submission 84519) | Salt pond soil microbial communities from South San Francisco under conditions of wetland restoration - Salt Pond MetaG SF2_C_D2_MG ...
GGGTGCAGGCGTCCCACATCGCTTCGGGAATCGCGATGAACACGACGTCGGGTGGCGTCTCCTTGGCGTAAAGGACTTGGAGGTTGATCTTGATGATCTCGACTGCTTCTTCCAACCGGTCTTTCCGGCTGCGGATCTGTTTTAGGTCCCGGATCTCGCCTCGAGTAATCGTCTGCCGCCACCGCTTCTGCGTGTTGAACGTGAAGTTCAGCGGCGACCGGCCGCCGAGGCCGGGGAACGGTGGTTTCCACCGCTTCGACTTGTCCTCGTCGGCGGTGATCGCCAGCTCCATGTCCTTGAACAGTTTCTCGAGGCCGCCGAGAGACCGGCCAGACCCGATGTAGCCTATGTTGATTACCTGGTGTTCGGATTTGCCGGATGGCGTTCTTGGTCCGTATTTCATCAATCCGACTCGGGGGTCGATGGATTCCTCGCTGTCGGCGAACATCAAGCCGGGTTCGTCGAGGACTTCAGCGGTGAACTCGTTCATTGGAAATCTCCTATCCACCTGTTCTGCATGGTGCCGTCCCGTTCGTCGGTGTCTTTGGGCGGTCTTTTGTTGACTTCGAGCATCACGGGTTTTGTCCCGATGTCCAGCTCGTCCTGTTTGGGGTCGCCATAGTCCAGGATTTTCCACCAGTGGTTAATCCGGCTCCGTGTTTTCCGGTTGTTCCCGTGTCGGCTGGGGCTGAACCTGTCGTGTAACGGTTTGGCTTGTTCCCCGGTGATCCGGTTTTCTTTCCCGTTGGTGGTGAACAGGATAGCTGGTTTCAGGGTGAGGAAGTACTGTCCCGAGTATTCGAGGATGCCGATACGGAGTGAGTGGTGACGGAAGAAGGGTGATTCGGCCTCATCGTAGTGTTTTGTGACCTGTCGCCCCTCTTCTTTCCGGACCTCCGCTTCGGGGTCTTCGTGTGGGAAGTAGAGGTGGTAGTCGCTACGGTAGTTTATCGCGATGCAGCCACGGTCTTCACCCTTGGAGAGGACAACAGCCCGGATCAGCCGTGTCCCAATATCGGCGTTCCCTTGGTCGGCTTCTACCCACGACCGGAACCCGGTCTCCTCGACCGTGTCCGGGTCAATGAACTGTTTGACCGCTCTCGGCATTTCCTCCGGCGGCAACAGGCTATACACCTTGTTCGACTTGAACCACGTCGGTACCGTGAATGGGCGTAGCTTGAATGCGACCTCTTGTGTCGCGCCCTCCACCTGGTCTCCGATGTATAGAGTTTCAGGGTACTCTGTTATCTCGACGAGGTTGGTAGTCAGCTCTGACCTGTCGATAATGGGTTCGGCTTCGCGCTGGAAGAAGTCGGGTTTGAACCGGTCGTCTTTCTCGAACTCCTCGATCTTCATCAAGAGCGAGTCGTAGTCGGCCTGGTAGACGTGGGTGTCACTCAGGAACTTCTCGAAATCGTCCATCGGATAGCTCTTAATCTTCCTTCGATGGTCGTCCGAGAGTTTGTCGTTCTCGCAGACCCGGTCGTAGAACTCCTGGATTGCCTCGTCCGTCTGCTTGGTGACGTCGAAGATTTTCCGCCACTCTTTGAAGTTCTCGAGGTTCCGCCCAAAGATGGCCACGTCGAACCGTTTCTCAGGAGACCGGTCCATGTAGTGGAGAAAGTACTTCCCCATCTCCTCGAGGAATTTCTTCCCGTGACGGCGCTGGTCTGTCCACTTGAGCTCGACCCAAACCTCCCGGTCACCCCTGATCTCTGGGAGTTCGTATTTCTGGTCGACAAGCCCGCCATGGGTGGGCGATGTTTCCGTGATGTAGTATCCCATCGCCTCCATGTACTCCTGGACCTTGTCACCGTAGATCTCCGAGTTTTTAGCGAGGGCCTCGCGTTCGCCGAGGAGGTTGGTGAGCGCCACGTTATGCCGAACCTCACAATGGAGTACCTAAATCATTTCGTCGCAGTGAACGGTCCCGGTTCAGGCCGAGAATTGGATGCTTGGCCACGGTTTTGGGGGTTCATGATTCAGATTCACTGTTTTCAATACAGTAATTAGAGGTGGTGCTGTAAGCCTCGAATAAGCATGACCTCTACACTGGGCGTAGGGGAGGTAACGGCCCTTCTCTTGGACGAGAGATTCTACTCCAACCCGTTACGCCCCAAAACCTTCTATAAACTGCTCTACTTCGCGGACAAAGAACTCAACGACGTCGGATTGGACACGGATATCCAGCACTTCTGGTACAAGTTCGGAACCATGGCGAAGACTGGTGGATCCCCGGTCACAGTAGACTGGAGTGACGATAGCCGAGAAGTCCGTTGCAGCCTTTCAGCTTCCCAGGTCAGCCTCCCAAGGGAGGAAGAGACAAAGGCTCGACTCGCACTCTCCCGAGCACTCAACCGTCTGTACGAACAAAATACGGAGGGGCTGACCGATGACATGTACGAGGACGCGCCTTACGACGTCCAACGCCACTACCGACGACTCGACAAACAGCTCAGTGACGCTATCGACGACAAACCAGATTACCCCGAAGTAGACTCCAGCAGGGAAGCAGTCATCAACACGGTCTTCGATATCATCGATACCTTCCCGGTTGACGACTACCCGTGGCTGGAGCAGGACCTGGATCTCTGGTACTCGGTCGTAAGTGCTGAACTTGATGCCGAAGAGTACCGGCCAAAGAAGGCCCAGAAGGTCTCTGAATTGTTCTGGACCATCTTCTGCATCGACCTCGCCCAACGCGAAAACACCGGGTTGGCCCCCGAAGAGATCGCCGGGGAACTAGACACGCAGGACCTCGAAGGCCGACAAGAGGATATCCGGAAGGAACTCGAACTGATAGAGCGAGAACGCTCCCGGCTACACACAGACCTGGAAGAGAACCAAGTAGTGTCCGAAGCCGCTGACGGAGTCGCAATCGCCCTCCTCTGTCTCTCACCCGCCCCCTAACCAACCCCCTGCATGACCCGGTACTTCGTAGACACCAACTGCCTGCTCGGACTCACCTTCATCAATGACCGGTGGTACCCTGACGCCAAACGATTGTTCGACACCGACAACACGATCTACACCGGGAAGAACGCCGTCTACGAGTACTGCTCCAGCACCGGGGACAACAGTCGACGTTCCGCCGACATTCGGTTAGACCGGGACGAAGGCCTATACGGGGAGAAACGGGCGAAGCTCCGGTTGAAGCTGAGGCAGTTCGGGAAGATACTGCAAACCTACAGTGACGACGAGCTCGATATTGAGACGGTGATGGACGAGTACGTCGACCGGTTCGACATGAAGGAGTCCGAGGAAAAGGAGGTGCGGCCTCGGCTCCAGAAGTACTTTGAGTGGTACTTCGAGAAGGAGGGCGAGCTCACTCGGCGGACAGCTCGGGAGGCTGCTCGGAAGCTGAAGGACGTCTTAATGGAGCGGTCGATCAAGCACAAGGACCAGATCGAGGCCCGTGTCTATCTGGAACCGATGCGGGACCGCGAGTATCCCGACGTCGAGAAGCGGTTGAAGGAGTGGCCAGTCCACATGAAGAACAACGCGGATATCGCGTTGATCTGTGACGCCGTGTTCCTGAAGGAGGAAATCGGTATCAGCCACTTCGTAACCGGCGACTTCACGGACATCTACTCGAATCAGGACTGGATCCATGAGAACCTCGGTTTCAGCGTGTTGTACTTGCTGGAGACGTTTGCGGGCGGAGAGAAGCCTACAGCAGGACTGGACCTGGACGACTAGTCTGTATAGGCTGAACAGGACTCAAGCGAACGGGTCTGCTTCACAGTCTTCGGTGAGATGAGTCTGTACGGCTTTGGTCCGTCAACGTTCCCGAGTGCGTTGAGATAGGACTGGAACTGTTCTCTAAACTGATCGTTGTCTAGGATCTACTCGCGCTCCGCAGTCACTAGCTCGTCAATCGTAGCGATGCGCGTCTCGTCCTTCTCAGTCGTGACAAAGTCGAAGATTGTCGGGGCGAGTCTCTTCGACAAACTTCTCGAGAGATTCGGTGTCATCGTGGTTATCGTCGCAGACAAGAATCCGTTGCGACACCATGTTCGCTTAAGGTGAGTCGTTCCAAACGTGCCTCCTAAGCGTTGGTCCGTCTGGGCGACTGAACACGATGATCTCGTCGATCCACCAGACGTTCGGAGGATGGATTCCTACAAATCATCATGATTCTACATGGTATGGGGGACACCCCTTCGGTTCCGTCGTTAGCGGATCACGTGAATGGTGGATAACTCACGGGCAGCGATTTGGAGCGACAGGTATCAGCCGAACCGAGTTCCAACCGATTCCAGGCGAGAAGGCATCTCTCGTTAGTGGAAGGCGTCACGACGACGGTCGATTACCGCATCGACGTCCGGATCGTCAGTCGAGCCGATAATCCACTCGAGAGGAATTTTCTTCGTCCGATCTCCGAGATCGAGAAGGGCTTCATCAGTTACCGTGTGACTCCGCGACGGCGGTCCCTCTTCCCAGGGCGGGACCCTCTCGACGATTCCCTCACTGATGTAGCCGTAGACGCTGCTGTCCGGGCCTTGCACGTAGTAGGCGACACGGTCACCTTCGGAAATCACAGACGCGTCAACACCGGGTTCGGTATTCTTCGTCGACGACGAGCTCGAAGCATCTGATTCGCCTCGTTCTGCATCTGTCTCGACGAGTGCTCCTCGCCGACAGCCGATTTGTTCGAGGACCTCGTAGGATTCGATCACGACACTATCGGACCTGTCGGTGAACCACTCACGGAGAGCAGTTTCAATTCGATCGCGGGTCGCGCCCTGCCGTCGCTCGGTATCGAGTTGTTTGCGTTCGGTTTCTCGTTGCTTCGAGGGAGAGGGTCGGAACGTAATTTCGAGCAAGTATCGATGCTGGGCGTCAGATTGAGCAATCTGCTCATAAGAAAGCGTCTGGTCACCGATTGCGAACTCGCCCATATACGTACTATCTGAACAGACAATACTGATTAACGTTACCAATCCTCGTTGGGATCTGAGGATCTCGCCTCGCAGCGGATACTGGTCTGGACGTCTCGCCGGAGTTCGAAACGTGGAGATTCGGCCCCGTGGAAGCCTCAGTCAGGTCTTCTTGTCCGCTACGGTACTTCTCCGGCACACTCGATCAGCTCTTCTTCGGTGGTCCAGCTGTAGAGGCGGTCCACGTCGGCGAGCATGTCGAAAATCGCGGTTTGCATTCCGCTATATGGGTATTCGAGATTGACGCCGGTGTCAACCTCGTCGGGGCTGACGGACTCATACTCACGCTTGAGGACGTACGTCTTCGAGAAGTACTCCTCGAGCACCGTGAAGTAGCCCTGTTCGATGAGGAAGCCACCCTGGTCATGCTCAACGACGCCGACGATAAAATCGGTGTAGTCCGCTAAGATGCGGAATTTGAGGTAGGTATTCACCCACTCGCTTCGGATATCGACCATCAGGAAGGCGTAGGTGTCTGCGCGGCGGTTGAGGCGGTCCTTGACGAGTTGGAGTCGATGAATCTCTGGCCGGCCGTAACTCCCGAGGACGAAGTAGGCGGCTTCGGTCGTGAAGATCGGGGAGAGTTCCGCGATACTCTGTTTGAGGGCCTCGTATTCGCTGGGAGTGAGAGAGGTTTCGTGGAGATACTCCTCGGCTTTCTCCGTGAGTTCTTCGACAGACCCTTCGCGACTCATTACGAGAACGCACTTCGATCACGTGCTTTAATCCGTCGACTTCATCACTAACTGATTCAGTCTATAACGATTCGTAACTGGGCGAAATGCTTATGCTGATTCTGGACGAACGGTTAGGTATGAGCACCTCCGACCAGACGCCAGCCGATATCGACCGGATCCGAGAGCGGCTGAACGTCGTGACCCAGGAGACGCGGTTCTCACTCCTACAGGACGTCATCGGGCATCCGAGCCAGCTCCCGACGCTGAAGGAACTCGACTACGTGAACCCAAGTAAGAGCCAGACGACGATTCGTCAGCACCTCCAGCAGCTCGTCGACGTGGGAATCGTCGAGGAGGTCACGCTCCCGAAAGATCGCCGCCGGAACGACCTGCCGTACAAGTTCTACGGGATCAGTGAGGACGGGCGAACGTTCCTCGATGAACACGGACTGCTGCGCGCTGAGAAAACCCTTCAGGCGGTCTACGAGCGCGTCGAGAAGACCGAGCAGATCGAGCGATACGAAGCCGCACCACGGCCTGACAGTTAACCCCTGAAATCGATCACCGTCATCACTCCTCGTGATAGACGCGGGTGTACGTGAGAACGAGTTGGCCCTTCTCGTTCGGTTCAGCATCGATTGCAAACACATCACCGGGCTCGACGTCAAATTCGCGGGTGACTGCTGCCGGGAGAGAAAGATCCATGGTTGCAGTTCCTTTGCGCCCGCGAGCCTTCACCGTCTTCTTCGTCATTAGCTGTTACTGCGCACAATGTACAGATACCAGTTTTCAGACATTATACGTAAAATGTACATATAGAATCAGTAGAGTGATATTATCAAAGCGGCTAAGGTACTGGAGCGCGAAATGTACACAGATGGCGAGAACTAAGAGCAGTCCGTGATATTCAATGACAGACTCAAATAACGACCCATCGCGTGATGACCACACCTCAAAGTCCAAGGAGAACGTGTATCGAGAGATCCAGGAGTGGGCTTCCTCGATGTCACTTAGCGAAACAGTTGTGACGGCTCTGGCGAATTTCGAGGGGGTTGAAGCCACGGAAATGGACCCGCTCTACGAGTATATCGATCCAGATGCGCTTGAGGAATTGTTCGAAACTACCGGGGATGGATTTCGTGCTGACGGGCGGGTTTCGTTCACGGTCAATAACAATCAGGTGACGATCCACAGTCATGGAGAATTTGCAGTCGTCTCTATTCGAAAGAACCCCTCGGACTGTATCGATTGTCGAAGCATAACCGACGACGTAACCTTCGAATCAGCACTCCAAATCCTCGTCCAAACGGCAGCGCGGAATGGTATTGGTGTGGCTGGTGGCTGGAGTGTCGAGAGTCCATCGACAGAGTTCCCTGACTGGGAAGTCGTCATCACAGAACTTGCTAAACGATGGAGTGATGCCGACCACCCAAGTGATTGAACGCATAAGCCTCTATCTGAGGGAGACGAGTCATCGGTACCCTATCGAACCTATGACGGAGAAACGGTTTCAGCCATGACTACGACGATAACGGATATCCACGTCCCCGCGGGGCAGTTTCCCCTGGAACGTATCTTGGAGGATTACACGGACGCCCGACAGGATTCTCTACTCGATTCACTGGAGTCCTGACGTCAACTCGCTCGTCCGGGTGATGGGGCTCTGTTGAAATCTCCTGTCGTAAACAGGATCTGCCTGTCTAATCGTTAAGTGTAGAGGCCGTAGATGTCACTTCGATAGATGAATCTCGTGAAAATTGAGGGGTTTGATGTCTGCACAGAGTACTACTTACTCTCATGACCACGATACTGAAGAAATCGGAATCGCCAGCGACTGCGGTCAAGCGGGCTGTTGCAGCACGAGAGCAGTGTGCTCCGTCGCAACTTGGGACACTCGCCTACGCGATAGACATCGACCGGCTCAATCAACTCGTCACCGGTAGTCAAAGTGGCGATGTTGAGTCAACCGAACCAATTTCCTTCTCATACTGTGGCCACGAGATCAGAGTTGAGCCCTCGGGCACCATCCACATCGATAATTGAGCCCGGGAGTTTAATCTTGACTGTGCAAGAGTACCACACAATAAGTCCATACTGTATACACCCTAATACTCCCTCAGAACAGGGGCGCTAGCAGATACGGGGTTCAACACCTGTCTGAGAGAGGACGATGGCACCGCAGACGGGACACTCGTAGACGTGGCGATCGGCGTCGTCGTGGACGATCCAGTCGCCGGTCGGGGCGCTCTCGTGACTGCACTCGGGACAGAAGAGAACCGTCTTTCGGCGGGGGGCCGAGTCACGGGTGGAGGGATTCTGGGCGATCACGTTCGAATATACGCGCCGCGTCCGGATAGCGTTGTCCGCGATGATCAATCCGGAAGAATTCCGCTCTGTCGTCCCCGTTGTCTTCCCACCACAACTATTAATAACCCAGTTGTATCACTAGGTAGTATGACGTTCGATGGATTCAGCGACGCGACGGACGCACAGGTCACGACCGCAATCGCCAAATCGTGGAGTGAGGAATTCCTCGAGAACACGGAGACAGACGTCATCATCGTCGGCGGCGGGCCTTCGGGGCTCGTGGCTGCCAAGGAATTAGCAGAGCGTGACGTCGACGTGATGGTCGTCGAGAAGAATAACTACCTCGGCGGGGGGTTCTGGCTCGGCGGTTTCCTCATGAACAAACTCACCGTCAGAGAGCCCGCAGATAGCGTCCTCGACGAGCTTGGCGTCCCCCACGAGGAGTCAGACACGAACGGGCTCCACCTCGCGGACGGACCACACGCCTGCTCCGCCCTCATCAAGGCGGCCTGCGACGCCGGTGCGAAGATCCAGAACATGACGGAGTTCACAGACGTCGTCGTGCGCGACGATCACCAGGTCGCCGGTATTGTGATGAACTGGTCGCCCGTCCACGCGCTCCCTCGCGAGCTCACCTGCGTCGATCCGATCGCTGTCGAATCCGATCTCGTCATCGACGCGACTGGCCACGACGCCGTCGTCGTTTCGAAACTCCAAGAACGCGGCGCTATCGACGCCCCAGGGGTCGAGCACGCCGCAGAGCACAACACCGGCATGGACACCACTGAGGATGGCGAGTACGGGGCTCCCGGACACGATTCCCCGGGCCACGACTCGATGTGGGTCGCCGACAGCGAGGACAAAGTCGTCGAATACACCGGCCGGGTTCACGATGGCCTCCTCACTGCGGGGCTCTCGACGGCGACAACGCACGGACTCACGCGGATGGGCCCGACATTCGGCGCAATGTTACTCTCTGGGAAGCGTGCGGCGCAAGTCGCGCTTGAAGAACTCGGTGTCGACCGATCGAGCGTCGAACTCCCGGGGAAGGCACTTGCTCAGGCGGAGGACTAACTGAGGCCTCGATGTCAGGCCAACTCACTCAAAGCGTATCAACTGTCGGGGCAGTTCGCGAGCGGCTCGGGAATCTTGGGCCGACGTGGGTGGCCAGTGCGATCGCTGCTGGCCCTGCGACACTTGCGAGCCTCATCACCGCCGGCGCCACGTACGGCTACACCCTTCTCTGGGTTGTCGTCCTCTCGGCCATCGCTGGCACCTTCGCTCAGTACCTCTCGACACAGCTCGGTATCCACGCCGACGGCGGCATCGTTCGCCTCGTCGAGCGACGCCTCGGCCGACACTGGTCCTGGCTCCTCGTCATCGATGGCGTACTCGCGGCCGGCCTTGCCCAGCTCGTCATCATGAAGACGGTTGCGGACGTCAGCGCGATGATTACGGGTATCGACGCGCGACTCTGGGGCGTCGCCTGGGCAATCCTTCTCGCCGTCGGCCTCGCCGGTGGTGGGTATCGGTTCGCAGAGCGCGGCGCGAAACTCCTCGTCTCACTCGTCGTCCTCGCGTTCCTCGCGTCTGTCTTCGTCGTGCCCGTGAATCTCGGTGCCGCCGTCGGTGGTCTCGTACCAGTGATCCCGGCTGGGACGTCAGGCGCCTTGCTCGCTGCCGGTATTCTCGGCGGTGCCGTGCACATCACGCTCGTCACCATGCAGACTTACACCGTTCGGGCACGCGGCTGGACAAGCGATGCCGACGCTCGCGTCGCTGTTGTTGACATCGTCTCTTCGATGCTCATCGCGTTCGGCGTCTACAGCCTCGCAATCTTCCTCGTTGCCGGCTCCGTCCTCCACACGCCATCAGTGAACGCGGGATCGCTCACGGCGACAGCTGCCGCGCAGGCCCTCGGCCCGCTCGCCGGCCCCTATGCGAAGTGGCTATTCTTACTCGGGCTCTGGGGAGCAGCGGTCTCCACACTCGGAGGAAATACCGTCGCGCCACCGTACCTCATCGCAGACGCGTTCGGCTGGGAGACTGACGTTTCGGACGCTCGTTATCGTGCCGTCCTCACGGTCGTTGCGCTCCTCTCGGCCGGCGGTGCTTTCCTCGGCGGTTCGTTCTTCCCCCTCCTCGTTCTCGTGCTCGCGTTCGGTCTCGTTGGGACGCCATTCGCACTCGCACTCGTTCTCTACCTCCTCAACGACCAGGCCATCCTCAACCGACGGCCGTCCACAGCGATGAACGCCGGGGGACTCTTGCTCATCGGCGTGACGACACTCACTGCTGGATCGTTCGTCGACAGCCATCTCACCGGGACGCTCACGCCCCTCGACGCGTTCGTCGATATCTTCGCCATTATTCTCGCCGGCGCGATGCTCCTCCTCGCACTTCGATACGCTCGCCATGAGTGACGCGTTCGAGAGTATGGGGTCGACGCTCATCCTCGGTCCGAGCGACGTCGGGAAGACGCGGGCCACCGCGTCAGCCCTCGAAGACTGGACTGCCAACCGGGGAGTGGATGGGATGGTCGTGCTTGATTTTGCGCCCGAAGTCCGTCGCGACGATGGGACGCTTCTCGGTGGGCGGCTCACTCGATTCAGAGCCCTTCCAGATACGGCGTGGTGTGGCGTTCTTGAAGCGTACGCTCCCCGAGCGAGTGCAACGACGCAGCAAGAAGCGCTCGAGTATGCCCGGCGAAATGGAGCGAACGCCGCGACGCTTCTCGACACGGCGCCACGACCGACCGCGCTCTTCGTGAACGACGCGACGATCCCCTTCCAGCATCCGGCGTATCCCCCGATACCATTACTCAAGCTTCTCGAGGACGCGACCTATGCGGTGCTCAACGCCTTCGAAAGCACGGAACTGGGTCGCGATGACCTAATCTCACGAACCGAGCGTGAAACCCGAGAGCAGTTACGCACCGCCGTCGATCGCGTCTGCCACCTCGAGTAATCTTTCGACCCGCTCGATAACCGCCGTGGCTGACGCGCCGAACACGTAACAGATCGGTTCGATCCCGTACTCCCCATCGTGGTAAGCCAGTGGAGGGACCGACTCGCCGAACCGAGTTCGCAGTTCGTCCACTCGGTCCTCATATGCCGCGTCGAACTCAACCGATTCGAGGTCCAGGTGTTTGGCTGCAGTCAGTAGTTTGGACGATGTTGCGAGGTTAACTGCACCCCCAATTGAGGAATCGATGTGGGTAGCGACGAGGAGGGCGTGTGCAACGTGTTTCGACGCGCCGAACTCGGGCTCTGACGGGACGATAACCCGATTCGGCATCGCGTGCAGTCGACCGGGGATCGCCGCAACGTCCGCCTCACTCGCTGGCTCGGGGAGAGTGGCTGCGATGTTCGTCCCGACGTTTGGGATGTGTAGCGAGACGTCTTGTAGCGCGGCGAATCGCCGTGCCGCCGTGCGGACGTCGCGGAGAACGTCCCGTTCGGTGCTCATCGCATCGTTCGTCCCTCGGAGACAGAGGTCACAGCCGAGGCCTTCGAGCGCCGGCATCACCTCCTCGTGAAGCGCACAGATTGGTCCTCGATCCTCAAACTCGGTAACCAAGTCCAACAGTCGTGTGAGCGCGTCGTACGCATCGAGGTCCCCGTTGAGCCACCCGTCCGCAATCTCCTCGATGACCTCCTTCATTCGGTCGTTCTCAGCGAAGCGGGGTTCTGTGGGTGTCTGGTCGGAGAGGTACTTGCTGACCGCGGCCTGTGTGATGCCGAGCTTGCTGGCAATCTCGCGTTGTGAGCAGTCCTGGGAGGAGAACTCCTGGGCGAGCATGATGCGTGCGGTCGGCATGAACTGTTCTGCGACGATCTCCTCAGGGAGGCGGAGTTGGCCGTCGTTAGTGGATGTGGTGGGTGCCATCGCTCTCTGATAACGCAGTTATACCACTAGATTATATAACTGGCGGGTGGGAAGTCAGACTACCGTGACCTACAGCGACCACCTCCACGAGGTCGGGGAGGACATCTGGGAGGAACAGAAGGCCCACCCGTTCGTCCGGGAGCTCGCGGATGGCACGCTCGACGATGCGGCTTTCGAGTGCTGGGTCAAGCAGGACTACCGCTACCTCATCGATTACGCCCGCGTCTTCGCCATTGCAGGAACAAAAGCCACCACCGAGGACGTGATGACCGGATGCTTCGACGTCGCTCACACCATCCTCGATGACGAGATGGACCTGCATCGAGCGTTTGCCGACAGCTACGGGCTCACACCGAGCGATCTCACCGCAACGAGGAAATCGCCGACCTGCATCGCCTACACGAACTTTCTCGTTCGAACCGCCCACGAAGGCTCGCTTGCCGAGATTGCTGCCGCGATCTATCCGTGTGGACAGGGCTATCTTGACATCGCCGAGCACATGGCCGAGCGAGCAACCGAAGAGCACCGTTATACGCCGTTCATCGAGAAGTACACGAGCTCGGCGTTCCGTGACTCCGTCGCGTGGATGCGTGGCCTCGTCGATCGATACGCCGAAGCCTCTCCTGGCGAGCACGACGCGATGCAGGAGGCGTTCCTGACGAGCGCACGCCTCGAGCATCGATTCTGGGAGATGGCCTACACGCAGGAAGCCTGGGGGATCGACCAATGAGCGAGCAGACATTCTGTGATGAACTCCGAGAGAACAGCGAACCGGCGTGGACCAGGGCGGCCACGCATCGCTTCACGCGCGAACTCGCAGCCGGGACACTTGATGACGACGTATTCCGGCGATATCTCCGTCTCGATTATGAGTTCGTCACCGATCTAACGGGCGTCATCGGCCATGCGATCGCGGACGCGCCGACGATGGACGCCACACAACGGCTCTCCACGTTCCTCTCGTCGGTCGTCGGCCCCGAGAACGACTACTTCGAGCGAGCGTTCGACGCCCTCGACGTCAAAACCGAGGTGTTCTTCCCCTCGAAGGACCCCGATGTTGCGCAGGCCTTCAGGGACCTGTTCGGTCACGCCACGACCGCCGGCGGGTACGCCGAAACCCTCGCCGTCCTCGTCCCCGTGGAGTGGATTTACCTCACTTGGGCGTCCGCTGTCGAAACCCACCCCGACCCGTTTTACTTGCGCGAATGGGTCGACGTTCACGCGTCCGCCGACTTCGAGGAGACAGTCGCGATGCTCCGCGACCAGCTCGACCGCGAGGCGGCGACGCTCTCCCCGCGACGACGGACCCGCGTCGAGCGCCTGTTCGCGCGAGCAGTTACGTTAGAGGGGGCGTTCTTCGACGCGGCCTACGGAGGTGACGCCTGATGGTTTCTTCAGGACTCGGTCTCGGAGTGACAGCCGTTGTTATGCTCGTAACGGCACTCGTCGGCGTCTGGTACGTTCGTGGGCGGACGCTCTCGCTCGACACGCACCTCACGGCCAGGAACACAGCCTCTGAAGGGGTGACGGCGGCCTCGATCGTCGCCTCGACGATGGGCGCGTGGATCCTCCTCAGCCCCGCCGAAGCAGGTGCCGGCTACGGCGGCCTGCCGGCGATCCTCGGCTACGCACTCGGGAGTGCCGTCCCCCTCGCGCTCTTCGTTCCTGTGGCCGCGCGAATCCGGGACGTCATGCCCGAGGGCCACTCGCTCACCCAGTACGTCCGCGTGCGCTTCGGCGGCTACTTCCACGCGTTCGTCCTCGTCGTCTCCATCTTCTATATGTTCATCTTCCTCGCCGCCGGCATGACCGGGATCACGCTCGCCCTCTCGCTCGTTGCCGGCGTTCCGCCCTGGCTGACGGCAGTCGTTATCGGTGGTTTCGTGCTCGCGTACACGACCTATGGTGGGCTCGTCGCCAGCCTCGTGACGGATACCGTCCAGACGCTCGTGATCTTCCCCCTGCTCATCGTGGGCTTCGGCGGCGCGATCTGGATCCTCGGCGGCACCTCGGCCGTCTATCAGACCGCAGCGGCGAAGACGCCCCAGTTGCTCACGCTCACGAATCCGAGCGGCGTCAGCTTCGGGATCTACGTCGTGCTCGCAATCCTCGGCGCGAACATGCTCCACCAGGGGATGTGGCAGCGCATCTGGGCCGCCGATTCCACGCGAGCAGTCAAACGCTCCTTCGCCGTGAGCGCCCTCGTCGTAATCCCGATGGTGCTGCTCGCCGGCCTGTTCGGAATTATTGCGGCGAGCCGTGGGCTCGTCGACGGAAATGCGGGGATCTCGTTCTTCCTCGTCGTGAATAATGCATTCCCTGACTGGCTCACGCTCGCGATCGTTGTGCTCGCCACACTCCTGATCGCGAGCACGGCAGACACGAACATGAACGCGATTGCGAGTATCATCACGACTGACGTCGCTCACGTCGTACCGAACGTCCGAGAGCGGACGCTCACACGGATCGCTCGCGGATTGACGGTACTCGTGGCGGTCGCCGCGATTATCGTCGGCGCACGCGGCTACGACGTCCTCACGCTCTTCTTGCTGGCCGACCTTCTCGGTGCTGCGACGTTCGCACCGTTCGTGCTCGGTCTCTATCTGCCCTCTCTCACCGAAGGTGGCGCGCTCGCCAGCAGCATCCTCGGACTCGCCGTTGGCCTCGCATACTTCCCATCGACGCACGGACTCATCGCCTCGCTCGGTGTTCCATTACCCTCCGCGTCGTTCCTCTGGGCGTTTGTCGCCGCGACTGGCATCTCGGCCGGTGGGACGGTCCTCGCTGCTGGACTCTCTTCGAGCCAGTTCGCGTTCGAGCGGCTCCGCGAGTCAGTGCTCGTCCTGGACGGAGGTGAGGAGTCGTGATCTCATCGTTGACGTTTTCGTTGCTCGTCTGGGGGTCGATCGTGCTCGTCGCGCTGGCGTTTGGCTACGTGATTGTGACGCTTAAGGGGGTGTCGGCGTGACGCGAACCTCTGCCCCCGTTTCGCTGCCGGTCACGCTCACTATCGCGGGAAGTGATTCCGGGGGCGGCGCTGGCATCCAGGCCGACATCCAGACGATGAGTGCGCACGAGACGTTCCCCACGAGCGTGGTGACGAGCGTCACGGCGCAACACACCAAGGGCGTCGAACGAGCGACGGTCATGGACGAGGACGACGTCCGCGCGCAATACGACGCCGTCACCGAGGATTTCGATGTTCGGGCCGCGAAGACGGGGATGCTCGCGACCGCAGATATCGTGCGAGCCGTCCACGAGCGCGTCGAGGCAGCGGACTTCCCGCTCGTGGTCGATCCCGTCATGGTCGCGACGTCCGGTGATCGCCTTCTGGACGAGGCCGGCGAACGCGCCTACCAGGACCTCCTCGAGGAGGCGACACTCGTGACGCCGAACTATGACGAGACGCTCGTTCTCACGGGTATCGACCCCCGCAATGAGGATGCCGCCCGCGACGCAGGGCA
>Ga0102962_1000664_pt1 | contig 15255 bp, 14 predicted proteins | sample SalPonF2_C_D2_MG_FD_84519 | JGI IMG/M metagenome (GOLD analysis project Ga0102962, IMG submission 84519) | Salt pond soil microbial communities from South San Francisco under conditions of wetland restoration - Salt Pond MetaG SF2_C_D2_MG ...
GATTGAAGATACTGCACAAGCCCTTGGTGCTGATTATACTTTTTCTTCAGGAGAAGTTATGAAAGCCGGAACCATCGGGCATTCTGGATGTACTTCATTTTTCCCGTCAAAAAACCTTGGAGCTTTTGGTGATGCCGGTGCGGTATTTACTAATGATGATGATCTTGCCGCTTCGTTGCAGTCTGTAGTGAATCATGGTATGACTGTCAGATACTATCATGACAGACTGGGTGTAAATTCCAGACTTGACAGCATCCAGGCAGCCATTTTACGTATTAAACTCAGGCATCTTGATGAGTACAATCAGGCGCGTAAAGAGGCAGCAGCTTTCTATTATAAAGCTTTCAGTAATGAACCCTTACTAACAACACCTTATTGTAGCAAAGAATCCTCACACATTTATCACCAGTATACCCTGTTGCTGGACAAGAAAATAAATCGTGATAAGTTGCGAAATTATCTGTCAGAGAACAAGATACCTTCCATGATTTATTATCCTGTTCCGTTGCATCTGCAAAAGGCATACGCATCCCTTGGTTACAGAAAAGGCGATTTCCCGGTTACGGAGGATCTCTGTAACAGAGTACTGTCATTACCCATGCACAGTGAGATGGACAAATTGCAGCTTGAATATATAACCGACCATATATTGCAGTATTTAAAAAGATAAATTAATTATGAATAATGAATATTTAGCTCATGAAACTGCTGTAATTGATGAAGGATGCAGTATTGGCAAAGGCACAAAAATCTGGCATTTTTCTCATCTCATGAGTGGATCAGTAATAGGAGAGAATTGCAATATTGGTCAAAATGTTGTGGTTTCGCCAGATGTGGTGTTGGGGAACAATGTAAAGGTGCAAAATAATGTTTCCATTTATACCGGTGTTATTTGTGAAGATGATGTATTTCTGGGGCCTTCGATGGTTTTTACCAATGTGGTTAATCCGCGTAGTGCCGTTAACCGCCGGGATCAATATATGAAAACAAGGGTAGGAAAAGGAGCTACCATCGGCGCCAATGCTACTGTTGTGTGCGGGCATGATATTGGAGAATATGCCTTTATTGGTGCAGGTGCTGTGGTTACCAAAACAGTAAAAGCATATGCTCTTATTGTAGGAAACCCAGGAAGGCAAACAGGATGGATGAGTGAATACGGTCAAAAGCTGCTCTTTGATGAAAAAGGTCATGCTGTATGCCCGGAAAGTGGAGAAAAGTATCAGCTGAAGAACGGAAATGTGAAAAAACTCTAAATTTGTAACAGAAAGAAAAAGAAAAATGAAGAATTTTGGTTTGGTTGGTATTGGCGGATATATTGCAGTAAGACATCTTAAAGCAATGCAGGAAACCGGTAATAACCTGGTCGCAGCACTGGACAGGAATGACAGTGTAGGTATCATCGACAGCTATTTTCCCAATGCTGACTTTTTTGTTGAGTTTGAGCGTTTTGACAGGCATATTGATAAACTGAGACGCAGTGGGACAAAAATTGATTACATGAGTATTTGTTCCCCTAATTATCTGCATGATTCTCATATCCGCTTTGCCCTCAGATCTCAGGCTGATGCTATCTGTGAGAAACCGCTGGTTCTTAATCCCTGGAATATTGATGCGTTGGCAGAAATAGAAAAAGAAACCGATAAAAAGGTATATAATGTTTTACAACTTCGGTTACACCCGTCAATTATAGCTCTGAAAGAGAAGATTGATAACAGTGAAGGAAAGATTTATGATATTGATCTGACGTATATTACCAGCAGGGGGAACTGGTATGATATCTCATGGAAAGGGGATGTCCATAAATCTGGCGGAATAGCAACCAACATTGGAGTGCACTTTTTTGACATGCTTACCTGGATCTTTGGAGATGTGAAGGAAAATATTGTTCATGTTTCCCAGGCTTCCAAAGCTGCGGGTTTTCTTATGCTTGAGAAAGCCAGGGTCAGGTGGTTTCTTAGTGTTGATTATAATGATCTGCCCGAAAATATCAAAGAAAAAGGACAACGCACTTACAGATCGATAACCGTTGAAGAAGAGGAGATAGAGTTTAGTGGCGGATTTACAGATCTTCACACACAAACTTATGAAAAGATATTGGGTGGAGAAGGTTTTGGACTTGAACAGGCCCGAAAATCTATTGAAACAGTATATACGATTAGAAACGCTTCTCCTGCAGGATTGAGAGGCGAGTATCATCCCTTTTGTAAGAATATTTAAAAGTCAAACAATGTTATTTTAAAGAAGATGGATTTATATCAGAAACTCTTAAATAAAGAAGAAAAACTTGCCATTATCGGGCTGGGATATGTTGGTTTGCCCATTGCACTGGAATTTGCCAGAAAAATATCTGTTATTGGTTTTGATATCAAAGCCGACAGGGTTGACCTTATGAAGAAAAAAGTTGACCCCAGCCGTGAACTTGATTCTTCAGCATTTGATGATTGTGACATCAAGTTCACAGCAGATATTGAGGACTTAAGAGAAGCCCGCTTTTTTATAGTCGCTGTTCCAACCCCGATAGATGGTTATAATATGCCGGACCTCAAACCTGTATTGGGAGCAACAGAGATGGTTGGGAAAGTGCTCAAAGAGGGCGACTATGTTGTGTACGAATCTACCGTTTACCCCGGATGCACTGAGGAAGAATGTGTTCCTTTACTGGAAAAGGTTTCAGGCCTTGCTTACCAATCAAACTTTAAAGTAGGATTTTCGCCCGAACGGATTAATCCCGGAGACAAAGAGCATACACTGACAAAGATTGTCAAAGTAACCAGTGGTTGCGATGAAGAATCAGCTGAGATAATTGCAAAAGTTTATGAACTCGTAATTACAGCAGGTGTACACCGGGCAGCCGCGATTAAGGTGGCAGAGGCTGCCAAAATCATTGAAAACACACAGCGGGATATCAATATTGCCTTTATGAATGAATTGTCAATCATTTTTAACCGGATGAATATCAATACCTATGAGGTGTTGGAAGCTGCCGGCACAAAATGGAATTTCCTGAAATTTTTCCCTGGCCTGGTTGGTGGTCACTGTATTGGTGTAGATCCCTATTATCTTTCATATAAAGCAAGAAAACTTGGGTATCATGCCCAGATAATAAATTCCGGCCGGTTTATCAATGATTCGATGGGAGGCTATGTGGCAAAGCAAACTGTTAAGAAAATGATTGCAGCCGGCAAAAGCCTCAATGATGCACCTGTTCTGGTTATGGGAGCCACGTTTAAGGAAAATGTCAGTGATATACGCAATTCCAAGGTAGCGGATATCGTTAATGAACTGGTTTCATATGGCGTTAAGGTTGATGTTATTGACCCCTATGCTGATCCCAATGAAGTAATGCATGAATATGGTTTTAAGCTGGTAAATAAAATAGGGAAAGATTATCATGCAGTGGTGGTTGCTGTAAACCATCGGGAATATGTTAATCTGGATGAAAATTATTTCAAATCAATACTTGAAGGAGGTAAAGGGGTACTGGTCGACATAAAAGGTATTTATAAAGGAAAGATAAATGATTTAATTTACTGGAGTCTTTAGGGGCTCTGCAGAAACGGAGTTGAATTAATTATGAATAAAAAAATACTTGTAACAGGAGGAACCGGCTATATTGGATCACATACCGTTGTTGAACTGATAGAAGAAGGATTTGATGTAGTAGTTGTTGATAATCTGTCGAATTCAAACATCGAAGTATTAGATGGCATTGAGCGGATTACCGGAAAGCGTCCGGCTTTTGAACAATTTGATCTTTGTGATACAAAAAAGGTCAGGGAGTTTTTCGGTAAATATTCATCAATAGAGGCAATAATACATTTTGCAGCTTTTAAAGCAGTTGGTGAGTCGGTGGAAAAACCACTGGATTATTACCAGAATAACCTGATGTCTTTAATAAATTTGCTGGAGAGCATGCGGGATTTTAATGTTCCCGGCATTGTTTTCTCTTCCTCCTGTACTGTTTACGGACAACCCGACACCTTGCCGGTTTCTGAAGAAGCCCCGATAAAAAAAGCGAATTCACCTTATGGTAATACAAAACAGATTTCAGAGGAGATTATTCAGGACAGTATTGCTGCCATAGAATCAATCAAGGCGATATCCCTAAGGTATTTTAACCCTGTTGGCGCCCATCCCTCTGCTGAAATTGGAGAGCTTCCCACGGGAATTCCCAATAACCTCGTTCCTTTCATTACACAGACAGCTGCAGGTATCCGGGAACAGATAAGGGTTTTTGGTACAGATTATAATACTCCGGATGGCAGTGCCATACGGGATTATATTAATGTTGTTGATCTTGCAAAGGCACATGTTGTAGCAATCAGAAGATTAATTGAGGACAGGAATAAAAACAGGTTTGAAGTATTTAACCTTGGTACCGGCAACGGTGTTTCTGTGCTGGAGATCATAAACAGTTTTGAAAGGACCACCGGCGTGAAACTCAATTATACACTTACCGGTCGTCGGGCAGGTGATGTGGAGCAGGTTTGGGCTGATACTGCTTATGCAAATGAAGAACTTGGCTGGAAAGCCGAAAAATCGCTGGATGAAACACTGCTCTCAGCATGGAAATGGGAAAAGAAACTGAGAAATATTGAATAGAGATTCATTAGGATCCTTATAAAATTCAAATCAAGTGATGGTGGGAAACTCTGCAAACAGACTGATAAGGATTGCTTTAATACTGAGCATTATTACAATTGTCTATAATGTACTGGAGGGGTTGTTCTCAGTTTATTTTGGAATGGAGGATGAAACACTGGCTTTGCTGGGATTTGGCATAGACAGCTTTGTCGAGGTAATTTCCGGATTTGGTATTGCACACATGATCTGGAGGATGAAATATTCGAAAATTGAAAGCAGGGATAAGTTTGAGCGTGATGCACTGCGCATTACGGGATTTAGTTTTTATGTATTAACTGCCGGTCTGGTTACTGGTGCAGTGCTTAACCTGATTAGTGGGCGACAGCCTCAAACTACAATAGTGGGTATAATTGTTTCCTCCATTTCAATCCTTACGATGTATTTTCTTATGCATTATAAATTAAAGGTAGGGAAGAAGCTGAATTCCGACGCGATAATTGCAGATGCCCATTGCACCAGAACTTGTTTTTATCTCTCCATAATACTGCTTGCCTCAAGTGGGTTGTATGAAATATTCCATATTGGCTATATTGATATTGCCGGCTCACTAGGAATTGCCTGGTTTGCTTTCTCTGAGGGGAAAGAAGCTTTTGAAAAGGCTAAGAGTGCCGGATTGAGCTGTTGTGATCATTGTTAACCAGTTTGTAAAAGAGAATTATTATTTATTAACCGATAAAACCAGTCATGTCTAAAAAAATATTAATTACCGGAGGAGCCGGATTTATAGGTTCACACGTTGTACGTTTATTTGTAACTAAATATCCGGATTATGAAATTTATAACCTGGATAAATTAACCTATGCAGGCAACCTGGAGAATCTGTCGGATATTGACCAGCAGCCTAATTATCATTTTATTCACGGAGATATTAATAATGCTGCTTTTCTTGCTGAATTATTCGTGAAGGAACGTTTTGACGGGGTAATTCACCTGGCTGCTGAATCCCATGTTGACCGGTCCATTTCTTCTCCGATGGATTTTATAACCACCAACATCGTTGGTACAGTCAACCTGTTGAATGCTGCACGGGCCATCTGGCAGGATGATCCCGCTGGCAAACTGTTTTACCACATATCTACTGATGAGGTGTATGGTTCACTGGGTGAAGACGGGTTATTTACTGAAGAAACCGCTTATGATCCCAGAAGTCCTTATTCTGCTTCCAAAGCAAGTTCCGATCACCTGATCCGGGCTTATTTTCATACATTTAATGTGCCTGTGGTGTTGTCTAATTGTTCAAACAATTATGGTCCCAACCAGTTTCCTGAGAAATTAATTCCGCTGGCAATTAATAATATCAAGACAAATAAGCCAATCCCTGTATACGGAAAAGGAGAAAATATCCGTGACTGGTTGTATGTGGTTGATCACGCACGTGCTATTGACAAGATCTTTCATCAGGGTGAAATGGGTGAGACCTATAATATAGGAGGAATTAATGAATGGAAAAATATTGACCTGATCAGGTTGCTTTGCAGGATTATGGACAGGAAACTTAACAGGGCCGAAGGGGAATCAGAGAAACTTATCACTTTCGTGAAGGACCGTGCCGGACATGATCTGCGATATGCTATCGACTCTTCAAAATTACAAAGGGAATTGAACTGGTCACCTTCTCTGCAGTTTGAGGAAGGGTTAGAGAAAACAGTAGACTGGTATCTGGAAAATAATAAATGGCTTGAAAATATCCTCACAGGTGAATATGAGAAATATTATCAGAGCCAGTACAAGGAGCGGTAGAGCATCATTTTACTCTACCGTCACTGATTTTGCAAGATTTCTTGGCTGATCCACATTGCAACCTCTCATTACAGCAATGTGATAGGAGAGCAGTTGCAGTGGTATAACCGTGGTAAGTGCAGCGAGGGCTTCATGAGTTTCTGGTACTTCAAGGGTGTGATCGGCCATTTTCCTGATCACTGTATCACCCTCGGTAACAACAGCGATTACTTTTCCGTTCCTGGCTTTTACTTCCTGTATGTTGCTGACAATCTTATCATAAGACTTGTCTTTGGTAGCAATCACCACAACGGGCATGTTTTTGTCTATCAGTGCAATAGGGCCGTGTTTCATTTCGGCAGCTGGATATCCTTCAGCATGTATATAGGATATCTCTTTTAGCTTAAGTGCACCTTCAAGAGCTACCGGGAACAAATAACCCCGGCCAAGGTAGAGAAAATTAGTGACATCTTTGTAGAGAGCTGCAATGTCCTTAAAAGCTTCATTTGATTGCAATGTTTTTTCAATTTTCTCCGGTATTAGAGTCAGTTCGCCGATGAGTTCATGGTATTTCTCGATGCTTAAAATGTTGCGTGTTTTACCCAGCAACATAGCCATCATAGCCAGTACTGTAACCTGGGCAGTGAAAGCCTTTGTGGAAGCAACACCAATTTCAGGACCGGCATGGGTATAGACACCCCCATCGGTTTCCCTGGGTATACTACTGCCTACAACATTACAAATGCCAAGCACCATTGCACCAGACTCTTTGGCTTGCTTAATAGCTGCCAGTGTATCTGCTGTCTCACCGCTCTGGCTGATGACGATGATAACATCATCTTTATAAATAACCGGATTTCTGTACCTGAATTCTGACGCATATTCTACTTCAACCGGGATACGGGCGAATTCTTCAATCATGTATTCTCCAACTAATCCGGCATGCCATGAGGTACCACATCCGATGATAATAATCCTCTTTGCTTCAGCCAGTCTGGGTAATACATTAAACAGTCCGCCAAGATGAACTTCCTTTCCGTCCTGGGCTACCCGGCCCCTGAAGGTATCAAGGATGGATCGGGGCTGTTCAAAAATCTCCTTTAGCATAAAATGCTCATAACCATTCTTGTCAATCTCACCAATATCCAGATCAAGCCTGGTGATTTTGGGAATAAGCTTATTATTCTTTATGGTTTTTAGGATGAGCTCACCGCGTTTGATGATGGCCACATCATTATCGTTCAGATAGATAACACTATTAGTGTGTTCAATAATCGGAGTGGCATCTGAGGCAAGGAAATATTCACCGTCTCCTACACCTATTACCAGAGGGCTGCCTTTCCGGGCTGCAATAAGCTTATCCGGCTCATCATTACAGATGATTACCAGTCCGTATGCTCCCACAACCTTCGTAAGTGCCAGTCTTACTGCAATTTCAGCACTCACTTTACCCTTGATGTAGATATATTCAATAAGGTTTACGAGTACCTCAGTATCGGTATCACTGACAAATGAATATCCGCGGTTTTCCAGTTTTTTCTTGAGAAGAGAATAATTCTCAATAATTCCATTATGTATTAATGTAAATTTATTTCCCTGGGAAGTATGCGGATGTGCATTGATGTCATTTGGTTCGCCATGTGTTGCCCAGCGTGTATGGCCAATACCCATTGTACCTTTAATATCCTTTCCAAGTGCAAAATGTTCAAGATCACTGACCTTTCCATGGCATTTATAAGTCTTGACATTTTTGTTCAAAATGGATATTCCGGCCGAATCATAACCCCTGTATTCCAGTCTTTTCAGACCGTTCAATAATATAGGATAAGCCTCTTGATTTCCAATATATCCAACAATTCCACACATAATAAATATTACAGTTTATTATAAATGATTTTAAATTTTACACCGGCGTTACGGCCGTTTTCATTTGCTTTCAGCACTACACGATTTGCAGAAATTGTATTTGAAGACGGATACAGGTAGAACTCAGTAGCATCTGTTCTGCCAAGAAGAAAAGCCTGAATCTGTCGTGTAATATTAAAAGTATAGCTATGATTATCGCTGTCATAGGTTCCGTCAATAAATGTTGCTCCGGAGTTTTGATCCAGGACATTAATGAGGTTTCCTTCACTGTCTTTTGTAAGAATAAGCATTGTTGGAGGAACAGCAGGAAGGTTTGATGACGTTTGATTATCTGTCTTAACCTGTACTTCCAGCTGAGCCTTAAGGACAGAAACAGCACCGGGATTTGATTCACGAAAATCCTGCAACCCGGGAATGTTTATTTTTGCACATACACCATTTGTAGCCTGTACGTACATTAAACTGTCGGATAATGTTGTGTCTTGTAATTCAGCCTTAAATGCAGCATTTGAATAATCGTGGGTGTACAGGTTCATGGTAGGCAAGTCAGAACCAAAATAATAATTAAAAGAAAGGGAATCCGATGTGCTGTTCTGGTAATATAATGTCATGCGGGAGATATTGTCCAGATGATTAATAAAGTAAACAGCACCGCCGGATGTAACGTCAGATTCAGCTGTAATGAATAAGCCTTTGAAATAATTTAAAAATTCTGTTGCATCAGCATTTGAAGTAGTATCAATATTTAACAGACTAAATGCCAAACTATTATCAAGCTTAATTTTGATCAGTGAATCAGACCAGTCTGCTATAGAAGCAGGTAATGGAAGTTCCAGATGATATGGTGACGGATCCATGTCTGATTTAAGAGTTGTATCATACTGCAGCAGCTGAGTGAGTTTATACACCTTAATTGACGGGACGTAGGTTGAATCTCCGTAGATGGCAGAAACGCTTAGATACAAGATCAATGAATCCGGTGCAGGGTTTTCACCAAAATTTTTTCCCGGGATATCAGGAAGCAGCGTGGCCATAAACGAAGCACGGGTCCCTCCAAAAACAGGATCAGTCAGATTACCGACAGAAAGCAGTGTACGGTTATTTGAAACTACCGGGTCCTGTTTCTCTGTATGGGTAATTATATTTGAATCAATCATAAATTCCGGCTGAATACGGTCACCTGGTGGCAGCAGATCCAACCCCAGGTCTGTTGGGGTGTCATTACATCCCGGAAGTATCAGGAGGGATATAAGCCCGGTAATAATCAGTAAGAGAGGAAATCGCTTAAATGTCAGGATTATCTTATTATTTATCATTCGTTTCATCCATTAATATTTTGTCATAAAACTGAGAGTACTCATCTATATACTTTTCCTCTGGTTGAAAACCCAAAACCGGCTTATTTATTTTGTCCAGATACTCATTTATTTCAGGATTAATTTCATTGCTGCCTTTGATAACGGCATCAGACATGTCAATAGCAAAGCGGGAAATATTTACGAAATCCGGTTTTTCGAGTTGGGCAACATCTTTTTCATCAACACCATCAAAGAGGACCTTCTTTTTGAACGATTTATTTAAAGTTTTATCAAAACCATCATCATATAATGAATATATAACTTTAGAATTGGCAAAAATCGGATCCTCATCATAGGCTTTTTTGATATATAAAGGTACCATGCTGGTTATCCACCCATGACAATGAATTATATCCGGTGACCATCTTAATTTTTTAACCGTTTCGAGCACTCCTCTGGCGAAGAATATCGCCCGTTCATCATTATCCTCAAAAAATTCACCATTGTCGTCTGTCAGAACATGTTTGCGGTGGAAATAATCTTCATTATCGATAAAATAAACCTGCATGCGTGCAGATTGAATAGAGGCCACTTTAATTATCAGCGGATGATCAGCATCATCAATAATGAGATTCATTCCCGAAAGGCGGATGACTTCATGTAATTGATTGCGTCTTTCATTGATCAAGCCGTATCTTGGCATAAAAGTTCTTATTTCTTTTCCTCTTTCCTGTATACCTTGTGGTAAATTTCTTCCAATATTTGCCATTTCTGATTCGGGAAGGTAGGGGGTGATTTCCTGAGAAATAAATAAAACTTTTGTGTTTTTCATTTCTTGTTCAAAATTAGTTACAAAACATCCTGCAAAAGTACTAAAAATAATTCACAATTCGTTGGCAGTATATTTTTGTGAATTCCCTGAAACCTGTTCCCTCCTGTATCGTTTGAATACATTTTTGTATAAAGTTTTTTCTTTTGTGTATATTTGCACTTTTTAAAATTTATGCAGGTATTTGGTAAAACAAAAGGTGTTGTTGATGCACTCAACAAACTTAAAAAAGAGGGAAAGAGCATTGGCTTTGTACCTACAATGGGAGCCTTGCATGCAGGACATATAACCCTTATTGAAAGAGCTGTCAGTGAGAATGATATTGTAGTTGCCAGCATTTTTGTAAACCCTACTCAGTTTAATGATCAGAATGATCTTCGGAATTACCCCAGAAACCTGGAAAAAGATCTCAGAAACCTGGAGGCTGCAGCTTGCGATATTGTTTTTTTCCCGGAGGTAATTGATATGTATCCTGAACCGGATAACCGGGTATTCAATTTTGGCAGGCTTGAAGAAGTTATGGAAGGAGCACATCGCCCTGGTCACTTTAATGGCGTTGCGCAGGTGGTGAGTAAATTTTTTGATATTATTAAACCGCACAGGGCTTATTTTGGGGAAAAGGATTTTCAACAGCTCACGATTATCAGGGAAATGGACAGGCAACTGTCTTTTCAGATTGAAATCGTGCCCTGTCCGATAGTCAGGGAACCAGATGGACTTGCCATGAGCTCCCGGAACCAGTTACTTTCTCCTGAACAAAGAGCAAGCGCTCCGCTTATAGCAAAAACTCTGTTCTATGCACAAAAACATATTAAGGATTGGAGTGTTGAACAAATGAAGGAGGAAGTTATCGGTACAATTAATCAGGATGAAAATCTTGAAGTTGAATATTTTGAAATTGCCGATGAAAATACATTATTACCAATCGAAAACTGGCATGATTCTGACAGGCCCCGTGCTTTTATTGCAGTTAAAGATGGTGGTGTTCGTCTGATAGATAATGTGATTTTTTATTAGTAACTTTGCTTTGTTATGAATATTGAAGTAGTTAAATCAAAATTACATAAGGTAACAGTCACTGAAGCAAATCTTCAGTATGTGGGTAGTATTACTATTGATGAAGATTTACTGGATGCTGCCAATATGATTGAGAATGAGAAAGTACAGGTTGTAAATATCAATAATGGGGAACGCCTGGAAACATATATAATCAAGGGAGAAAGAGGTTCAGGCCAAATTTGTATGAATGGCCCGGCTGCGCGAAAAGTAGCAATTGGAGATGTAATAATTATTATATCCTATGCTTCAATGGATTTTGAAGAAGCAAAAAGATTCAAGCCTACCATCATCTTTCCTGATACTGCAACAAATAAAGTTTTAAGTTAATCCGGTGCCTTGAAAAAATCCCTGCTCAATATCCTGAAATTTCTGGCTTTCCTGTCATTGGGAATAGTATTGCTCTACTTTGCTTTTAAAGGCATTAAATTCCAGCAACTGGTCAAAGCTTTTCAATCTGTTAATTACTGGTGGGTTTTGCTTTCCCTGGTATTTGCTTTTATTGCTTATGCAAGCAGGGCATATCGATGGAGTTTGCTGATTGAACCCCTGGGTTACTCACCTACGTTCTCAAACAGTTTCTATTCACTGATGATTGGTTACCTGGCCAATTTTGCATTCCCACGCATTGGTGAGATTACCCGTTGCGGCACCCTCAGCCGAACTGAAAAGATACCTGTAGATTCACTCATTGGTACGGTAATTATCGAAAGAGCTACTGATTTGTTGTCTCTTTTAACACTTTTAATTATTCTGATAGTTGCAAAATTCAATTTTTTTGGCAGTTTTTTCAATAAGAATATTTTTAATCCTTTTTATGAAAAAGTTGCGGCAACATTCAATTTTTCGGTTGTAATCTGGATCTTTATCTTCAGCAGTATTCTCCTTTTTATATTATTGTACTTCATTTTCAGGGCACGTCTGGCAAAACTTCTGTTTGTTAAGAAAACCAAGAAAGCAATTAAGGGTATACTCTCCGGTATAAAAACGGTTTATACCATGAAAAAAAGAGGACAGTTCCTCTTGCATACAGTATTAATCTGGGTTATGTACTGGCTGATGACTTATGTAGTTGTATTTGCCATACCAGCTACTTCAGATCTGACAATGGTAGACGGGTTGTTCCTCCTTGTGATCGGAGGGTTGGGTATGTCTGCTCCTGTTCAGGGCGGGATCGGTGCCTACCACTGGATTGTTTCCCTCGGTCTTACTATTTATGGTATACCCCGTGCTGATGGACTGGCTTTTGCTACTATCTCTCATGAATCACAGTCGTTGTTTGCTATTGCACTCGGGACCATGAGTTTTTTGGTGCTTTTTTTCGCCAAAAAGAAAAAAACTGTTACTGTTGTATAATTTTATCCTGAATGACACAGCTTGAACTGATAGAATCAAAGATCAAAACCACAGATGATTTCGCTGAACAACTGGCTTATCACCATTTCAGGGACCATAAACTGGTATTTACCAATGGTTGTTTTGATATTTTGCACCTGGGACATGTCGACTATTTATCAAAGGCGGCTGATCTGGGTGATGTTCTTATTATCGGACTAAATACTGATGATTCTGTTTCAAGAATTAAAGGTGAAAAACGGCCTGTTCAGGACCAGCGTTCACGGTCGCATGTAATGGCTTCTCTGAAGTTTGTTGATTATGTTATCCTTTTTAATGAATCAACGCCATACGAACTTATTAAATTCATTAATCCGGATATACTTGTAAAAGGTGGTGATTATAATGTGGAAGAAATAGTGGGTTATGATATTGTTACCGCAAATGGGGGAAAAGTCTTTACAATTGAAATTACTCCCGGATATTCAACCACATCTATTCTCAACAGGATTTGAGTCAGAATTTATTATAACAGTCCCGTCTCCCCCAATTTTTACAATATGTGTGCAGCTGAATCTTTAATTATCAGGAAGAAAGCAATTTCAGTGATTTGCTTTTCCGGATTCTAACAATTGCTGATATTTGGCTATCTTTATCAGCATTTCACCAAGCGAAATATATATGGCAAAAAGCAAAACAATATATATCTGTCAGAATTGCGGCGTCTCGTCTCCCAAATGGATAGGGCGCTGTCCCTCGTGTGGCGAATGGAATACTTATGTTGAGGAAGTAATACGAAAAGAATCCCGCTCTGCTGCTGGTTTACATGCAGAACAGACTTCCCGCCCTCAGAAAATTTCAGAGATCACTACCATACAAGTTCCACGCCTGAAAACCGGGTATTCTGAGTTTGACCGCATCCTTGGAGGAGGAATTGTACCCGGATCCATGGTGCTTATCGGGGGTGAGCCCGGTGTCGGGAAATCTACGCTGGCATTGCAAGTTGCACTCACCCTGAAAGGGAAGAAGATACTCTATGTATCCGGTGAAGAAAGCGGACAGCAGATCCGGCTCAGGGCTGAAAGACTGGGCATGGATAATCCGGATTGTTATATACTTGGTGAAACAGTGCTGGAAAATATTCTTGTTCAACTTGATAGTACGCAACCCGATTTGTTAATAGTTGACTCGGTGCAGACGTTACAGACTGAAGAGATTGACTCCTCGGCAGGAAGTGTTTCTCAGATACGGGAATGTACAGCGAGGTTGCTTAAATTTGCCAAATCCAGATCATTACCTGTAATCCTGATAGGTCATATAAACAAGGAGGGAAGCCTTGCAGGTCCTAAGGTGCTCGAACATATTGTAGATGCGGTGTTTCAGTTTGAAGGCGACCGCAATTATACTTATCGCATCCTGCGGTCTATCAAAAACCGTTTTGGGTCGACCTCTGAGATCGGCATTTTTGAGATGCACAATGCAGGCCTGAGAGAGATACAAAATCCATCAGATATTCTGATATCCCACCATGAAGATGAACTGAGCGGTGTTTCCATAGCCTCTACAATTGATGGGATCAGACCTTTTCTGATAGAGACACAGGCGTTGGTAAGCACTGCTGCTTACGGCACTCCTCAAAGATCTTCTACCGGATTTGACCTGAGAAGGCTGAATATGTTGCTGGCAGTACTGGAAAAGAGAGCCGGCTTCCGGCTTGCCGCCAAAGATGTATTTTTAAATATTGCCGGGGGGTTAAAGGTAGATGATCCGGCTATTGACCTGGCTGTGGTGAGTGCCATTCTTTCTTCAAGTGTCGACAGGGCCATTGATAAAAATGTCTGTTTTTCTGCAGAGGTTGGGCTTTCTGGTGAAATCCGGCCGGTAAGCCGTATCGAAAACCGGTTAAGCGAGGCAGATAAACTGGGTTTTAAAAGAATATTCATCTCTTCCTTTAACAGGAAAAGTCTGGATCTTAAAAAATATACCATCGAGGTGGTTGGGGTCAGCAAGATTGAACAGGTATTCAGTAATTTATTCAAATAAATATTGAGAATGCTGCTGGAACTAAAAAATATTAACGTTTCTCATTTTTCAGGAAGTAAACAAAGGGAACTTCTTAGAAATATCAGCTTTACGCTGGAAAGGGGAGAGACAATAGGGCTGGCTGGTGAGTCAGGCTCGGGGAAATCGATGACGGCCCTGGCTATCATGCGGCTATTGCCGGGAGGTATCAGGTTTGGAAACGGCGAGGTATTTTTTAGCCCGGAAGAAGGAAAAATGGTTAATGTTTGCAGTCTTACTGAAGAAAAAGTACGCCACATCCGGGGGCACCGCATCGGCATGATCTTCCAGGAACCTATGACTTCACTCAATCCATCCTTAACCTGTGGTTTTCAGGTTGCTGAACCCATGAAGCTTCATCTTGGACTTAATGCCAGGCAGGCCAGGGAAAGAGGACTGGAGCTTTTTAATGAGGTAAAGCTGCCTTCGGCGGAAACTATCTGGAAC